>ERZ869936.336-NODE-336-length-47644-cov-7.944294_pt1 | contig 47644 bp, 35 predicted proteins | sample MGYA00520876_ERZ869936 | MGnify/ENA primary metagenome ERZ869936 (study PRJEB32218, sample SAMN09650985) | biofilter metagenome | isolation source: enrty point of leading RO module | place: Saudi Arabia: Thuwal, RO plant located on Red Sea | collected 2016-02-17 ... | reverse complement strand
AATCAAAACAACACCTTACGTCAACTGACGGGAAAAGCTGTTGCGCTTCGGGCTAATACAAGAAAACGCGCGTTGTGTGCGGCTGCTTGATGTCAGCGGAAATCGCGCGATTGCGATGTCAGCCCGCGCAATAGCTCGGAAAGATCTTCGAGCTTCGTCACCAGTACGTGGATCACCTGGCCTTGGCGTTGCAGGCGGCCGTGGGCTACGAAGGCTGCGGCGGTGCGGGCCACGCGGTAGTACTTCTGCCACACGTCCTGGCGAACGATCAAATTCGAGACGCCGGTTTCGTCTTCCAAGGTGACAAACGTGATGCCCTTGGCCGTGCCGGGCCGCTGCCGCACCAGCACGATGCCCGCGGTACATACGTGCCGATCGGCCGGGTGGGTGGCCAACTGCTCGGCCGGCAGAATGCCCCGCGCGTCGAGCGCTTCGCGCACGAACTGCATCGGGTGGGCCCGCAGCGACAGGCCGGCCGTGCGATAGTCGGCCGTTACCTCTTCGGAGGTCGCCAACCGCGGCAGCGGCACCAGCGGCTCGTCGTCGGCTGCCAACTCGCCGAACAGCGGCAGCGGTCGGGGCTTTTTTTCCTCGGCCAGGGCCTGCCAGAGGGCGCTGCGGCGATCCAACTCGAGCGACGAAAACGCGTCGGCCTCGGCCAGCCGCGAGGCCACCGCGCGGCTCAACCGCGTGCGGCGCATGAAGTCGTCCCAGCCGGTGAACGGCTGCTCGCCCCGGGCCGCTTCGATCACCCGGGCCGAAGCTTCCGACAGTCCGCCGACCAGCCGCATGCCCAGCCGCACGGCTCCCTGCTCGAGCGTGCAATCCCAGTCGCTGGCGTTCACGTCCACCGGCCGCACCTCCACGCCGTGCTCGCGTGCCCCGCGCACCAACTGGGCCGGCGCGTAAAAGCCCATCGGCTGGCTGTTGATCAAAGCCGCGCAAAATGCCGCCGGGTAGTAGTGCTTCAGCCACGACGACACATACACCAACAGCGCGAAGCTGGCCGCGTGCGATTCGGGAAAGCCGTACTCGCCGAACCCGCTGATCTGGCGAAACACGTTTTCGGCAAACTCGAGCGAGAGCCCTTTGCTCTGCATGCCGTCGATCAGCTTCTGGTGAAACTGTTCGATAATGCCCGGCCGCCGCCAGGCGCCCATCGCGCGGCGCAACTGATCGGCCTCGCCGGGCGTGAAGCCGGCGGCCACCACGGCCAGCCGCATGGCCTGCTCCTGAAACAAGGGCACGCCGAGCGTGCGCTTGAGCACGTCGCGAATCTCGTCGTTGGGATAGGTCACGTCTTCTTCGCCCAGCCGCCGCCGCAGGTACGGATGCACCATGTTGCCCTGGATCGGCCCGGGGCGGACGATGGCCACTTCGATCACGAGGTCGTAAAAGTTGCGCGGCCGCAGCCGGGGCAGCATGCTCATCTGGGCCCGGCTTTCGATCTGAAACACGCCCATCGTGTCGGCCCGGCCGATCATGTCGTACACGGCCTCGTCTCCCTCGGGAATCGCGGCCAGCGACAGCCGCCGCCCGTCGTGCTGTTCGACCAGGGCAAAGCACTTGCGAATGGCCGAGAGCATGCCCAGTGCCAGGCAATCGACTTTCAGAATGCCCAACTCGTCGAGGTCGTCCTTGTTCCACTCGATCACCGTGCGGTCTTCCATGGCCGCGTTTTCGATCGGCACCAGCTCGCACAGCGGGCCGCGCGTCATCACCATACCGCCGACGTGCTGCCCCAGGTGCCGCGGAAAGCCGACCAGCTCGCCCACCAGGTTCACCAGCCGGCCGCCCAAAAACGAATCGGGATCGATGCCCACGTCGCGGCAGCGCTCGGGCAGGTGCTGGTCGAGGTGGTGTCCTTCGAGGCTTTTGGCCAGCGCGTCGACCCGATCGAGCGACAGCCCCAAGGCCTTGCCCACGTCGCGCACGGCCGAGCGGGGGCGATAGGTGATCACCTCGGCCGTCATGCCGGCCCGCTCGCGCCCGTACTTGTCGTACAGATACTGCAGCACCTCCTCGCGGCGCTCGTGCTCGAAGTCGATGTCGATGTCGGGCGCTTCGTTGCGCTCGCGGCTGACGAACCGCTCGAACAGCACGTCGAGCCGATCGGGATCGACCGCCGTCACGCCCAGGCAATAGCAGACCGCCGAGTTGGCCGCGCTGCCGCGTCCCTGGCACAAGATGCCCCGCCGCCGGGCGAAACGCACCAGGTCGAACACAGTGAGAAAGTAAGCCTCGTAGTGCAGATCGGCGATCAATTGCAGCTCGTGCTCGACCAGCGAGCGCACCTTGTCGGGAATGCCGGCCGGATAACGCTTGCGCGCCCCGGCCCAGGTGAGCCGAGTGAGATATTCCAGCGGCGACTGACCGCGCGGGGCCAGCTCTTCGGGATACTCGTAACGCAGCTCGTCGAGCGAAAAGGTCGACCGCTCGGCAATCTCCCAAGTGCGGCCGATGGCCGCCGGCGCTCGGGCGAAGCGCTCGGCCATCTCCAGCGGCGATTTCATGTATCGCTCGGCATTGGGAAACAAGTGCTCGCCCGCTTCAGCCACGGTGGTGCGCAGCCGAATCGCCGTGAGCGTGTCTTGCAGGCCCAGCCGGGCGCGAGCGTGGTAGTGCACGTCGCCGGCGGCCACCAGCGGCAGCCGCGAACGCTTCGACAGCGCCAGCAATTGGTCCAGCCGATCCTCGTCGTCGGGCCCCTTGGTCAGCTCGCCGACAAGATAACCCCGATCGCCGAACACCTCGCGCAGGCGATTCAGCTCGCCGGGCAGATCGTCTTGGGCCGAGGAAGCTCCGCGCGGCAACACGCCGCACAGCAATCCCTCGGCATGTTCGACCAATTCGTCGAAGGTCAGGTGAAACTCCCCCTTGGGAGCCTGCCTATGGCCGCGCGTGATCAGCCGGGCCAGCCGTCCGTACGAAGCCCGATCGGTCGTCCACAGCACGACCGGCAAAGCGTCGCGTAATTCGATCTCGGCTCCGACGACCAGCTTCAATCCCACGGATCCGGCGGCCGCGTGGGCTCGCACGATGCCGGCCAGCGTGTTGCGGTCGGTCACCGCCAGCGCAGCAAAGCCCAACTCCGCGGCCCGCAGCGCCACCTCGTCGGGGTGCGAGGCACCTTCCAGAAACGAAAAGTTGGTTTTGCAGTGCAACTCGGCATAGCGCGGCCCGCCGCACGGCGGTGCTTTTGGCGGCCGGTCCAGAGGCGGACGCTTGCTGGAAACTTGAGGATCGGGCATGAAGGGGCCTTAGGCAAAAGTTCCATGTAAAAACCACTCACCGCTGTTCAACTCGCGGAACAACCAATAGCGATCGCCGTCTGCGGTCTCCACCTGGTAGTAGTCGCGCCGCACGCAGCGCGTGCGCCACCACGAGGTCTCGATCCGCTCGGGCCCCCACACGCGCACCACCCGCTCGTCGCGGCCGGCGTGCCGAAACCGCATCGGCGGTCCCTCGGGCGCCACGCTGATGGCCGCCAGCGCCCGCGGCTCGGGTTCCAGATGCACGGGCCGTTCGCCGCTCTCGAGTGTGGACCGCGAAGCGGCCGAGGGCAGGGCAGGGGAGCGGGCCGCTTTGCCAAGCTTCTTCAGCGAGCGCTCCTTCAAACTGGAAACGGGCCGGTACTGGCAGGTGAACTCCGGCTGGGCGCTGGCCAACAACCACGGCCGCACCACGGCGTGCACTCCCAGCCGATTGCTCAGGCGGTCGACCAGCAACGAGATGTGCTGCGGGGCATCGCGGCTGTCATCTCCGGCGAAAAACTCGCGCTGGCGACACTCCAACCGCGCCAGGGCCAGCACGCGCAGCCGAATCGATACCAGCGGCTCGCGAAACCGCACCTGCTCGAGCTTCAGCCGCAGCAGCTCTTCCAGATGCCGCGGCGAAGCGCTGGGGCGATAGAGACCGATCACGAATCGCTCGGCCGCGCCCTGCTCGGGCTCAAAGCGGCACTCCAGCCGTAGCACGCCCCGCCCCTCGCGCGCGAGTGCTTCACAAGTGCGAGCCACGAGTTCGTTCACGGTCCACTCGATCATTTCCCGCCGTCCGGTCGGATGCTCGAACAGCCATTCGAACGTCCACTCCGGCGGTGCCGCTCGGGCCACGATCGCCTCGGGCGCCGTGCCGCGCGCCTGGTCGAGCCGCGCGAGCAACTGCGGACCGAACCGCGCCAGCAGCGTCTCGCGCCGCAGCGCCGCGATCTGCCGCAGCTCGTGCAGTCCCAACTCGGCCAGCAGCGTGCAGGTGTCGGCCGGCAATCGCAAGCCCGCCGGCGGCAGCGGATCGAGCGCCGCGGGCGACTCGCCCTCGGGCACGATCAGCGGCTCGGCCAGCCCGGCCAGAATCGCCTCGACTTCTGATGTGCGCTCGGGGCACTCGAGCGGCGCAAAGTGCGCCACGGCCCAAGCGGCTCCCAGCGTATCGGCCAGCGCCGCGCGCACCGTGAGCCCGCGCTCGGCAAAGGCGGCAACGACTCGCCGCGCGAGCTTCTCTTCTCCACCGCACAAGCGGCCCAGTCCCGTCACTTCCAGCAGCAGGCTCTCCGGCGCCGGTGATTCTTCCAGGCCCACGGTCGGAGCGAAGGGGGCGCACCACTCGGCCAGCTCTTCGATCGCCAGGCGATCGGCCAGCGGATCGACCAGTTCCAAGTGCGGCGGTGCGGCGGCTTCGTCGGATGCGGCCCGCGCCGCCAGCGACGTGGCTTCGGCCAGCGGCATGCCGGGACGAATGCCGTCGGTGGTGTGCGTCCAGGGCGCCGCGGCGGCCGTGGCCAGCTTCGGGCAACTGGCCGTCACCTTGGCCGCGCCCGAGGCATGCAGCTCGTAAAGCACCACCGCCCGATGGCTAAGCTCGTTTCGGGCGGCGGCGAGCCTTTGCAGCGGCCAGTGAGGAATCCAGAGGCACAGGATGCGTTTGGCGATAGGTTTCATGATCACCTGGCCACGTTGCCGGAAAGGGAAGTTCCAATTCGACTGTCGAGCCCGAACGTCCGAGGCGCGAGCGCAGCAGTTGCACGCGCAAGCGGGGAGCGCGGGCTTGAGTTCGAGCTTCGGAGGCCACCGGTTCGATTCCCAGCCGCAGTTCGGCCCACGAGGGCTCGCGCCGGGCGCGCTTGCTGCGCAGCAGAAAGCCCAGCACGCCGCTGGTTTCGGCAGCCAACTGCCAGCGCCTCAGGGTGGAGTCTTCGGCTTGCTCCACGGCGGCCCACACCGCGGCCACGCCGCGCGAGCGTAACGCCTGGTCGAGTGCCCAAGCCTGGTCCGCATCGTTAGCCGGCCGCACGACGATCATCCGCTCCAGCGGAATGCCCAAGCGGAGCGCGGCCGGCGGATAGAACCGGCGCCGGCGATCGACGACCACCAGCGCTTGGCCGTTTTCCAAGGCCGGGCGCGCCGCGGCCAACGCCAGGGTGGCCGCTCCACTGCCTGCGCCGCTTGAGAGCCACTCGACCAGCGACCCGCGGCGAAAGCCTCCCTCGGGCAACAGGCGATCGAGCGCCGCGTGGCCGCTGGAAATCACTTCGGCCGAGGCAGTAAAGCGGGCCCCCTCGATTTGCCGCAGTTGTTCGCCCAACGCCAGCACCAGCGCCGCTCGATCGCTGCGTGGTTCGATTCCCCCGGAGTGCGTGGTCGAAGTTAAAAGAGAGGATCCGCGATGCGTGGTGATCGATTTTGCCATGAAAAAACCCTCGGCTACCGATAGTATACATATGTATACATTACCATCGGCCAGCCGGCAATCGCCCGTTTAACCGTTTCGCCCGGAGCCACCGGCGACGGCGCGTCGCTTTTTGAAACGGCGCGCGCAATGGACCCACTTTCTATCCACAATGGGCCACAAAAGGGTCCAGCGTTTACGCGCCGTCGCCGGTGGCTCCGGGCGAAACGAAGAAGAGCGGCGGGCGGAAAAAGAAAGCGCTACTTGGCTTCGGCGTCGAAGTAGCGGAGGCCCTTGGCGTTGATCTTGCGCTTGAACACGCGATTCGTGCTGGTGACGTACAGCGTGTCGAGATTCGGTCCGGCAAACACCGCGTTGGCCAGCCAGGCTTGTTGCGGCTTGGCGATGATGCCCGAGAGCCGGCCTTGCGTGTCGAAGACTTGCAGGCCCAGGTGGCTGGTGGCGTAGATGCGTCCCTCGGTGTCGACGGTCAAACCGTCGGCGCCGCTGTCGGTTTTTCCCTCAGGGAGCCGCAACGTGTAAAAGGGCTGCTTCGCTCCCAGGCTGCCGTCGGGCTCGATACGGTAAGCCCACAGCAGCTTGTCGCGCATGTCGGCCACGACCAGCGTGCCCTGATCGGGCGTGAGAATCAGCCCGTTGGCATAGCCGAGCCCGCGATCGACGACGCGCTTCTCGCCGCCCTTGGGGATGTACCAGACCTGCTTGTTGGGCGGATCGGTGAAGTAGATGTCGCCCTTACGATTGACCACGATGTCGTTGCTTTGCACGTCTTCGGCAATGGTGGTGGCGGTGCCGGAAGAGTCGTAGGCCACGATCCGCTTCTTGCCGTTCTGGCAACCGTACAGCAAGCCGTCGGGGCCGAACATCAGGCCGTTGGTGCCGAAGCTCTTGTCGACGAACACCTCGGCCTCGCCGGCGTCGTTCAAGCGGAAAATCTTGCTGCGAAAGACGTCGGTGAAGTACAGGTTGCCTTGCGCGTCGACGGCTGGCCCTTCGGTGAAGGTGAAGCCCTCGGCCACCTGCTCCCAGTCTTGATCGGCAAACAGCAGATCGTCGAGCAACAGTTCCTCGGCACCGACGGCCGAGGCGACCAGACCCAGGCAAGCCATCCCCACAGCCAGCAGGCTTCGCATGTCGTTTCTCCGGCAAACCGTGCGCACCGCCCTAGCGCGCGATGTCGTAGCAGTACAACGCGTCCTGCTCGCGGAGGTACAGTCTACCGCCGGCAATCACCGGATGCGACCAACTCGGATGCTCGACATCGGGGATCTGGAACGTGCTCAACTCGCGGTATTCCTCGGGCGTGGCGCCGATCAAGGCCATCACCCCATCCTGAAAGCGGAAGTACAAATTGCCGTCGGCATACGCCACGGCGGCCGAGCCTGAGCCGGGGCCGCGATTGTGGCGCCACACGGTTTTGCCGGTCTTCCATTCCAGGCAGACCGGCGCTCCGCGGTTGTGGCCGTGGCCGGCGTACACGTAGTCGCCCAGCATGACCATGCCGCCGTGATGGTTCTGGAACTGCTTGCCGTCGAGAAAGTAGACTTCCTCGGCCGAGACACCGTCGCCGTCGGGCACGAGCTTCAGTAGCGCCGCCCCCGTGCGGTAGCCCGACGAGCAGAAGATGTAGTCGTCCACGACCAGCGGCGTGGGAATGTTGGCCGTGCCGTTGGCCACGCGGTTGTAGCCCCACAGAAACTTGCCGCTGCGGGCATCCACGCCGACCACGCCGCGCCCCATCAGTTGCACGTATTGCCGCACGCCGCCGCCTTCGGAAACCACGATCGACGAATAGGCCGCGCCGTCGCCGCCGCGGGAGCCGAACGAAGGAATCTCGGCCCGCCAGATCTCGCGGCCGCTGCGCTTGTCGAGCGCCACCATGCCGGCCTCGGGTCCGCCGGGCGTGCAGACCAGCTTCGCGCCGTCGACGAGTGGCGACTCGCTGTAGCCCCAGCCGGAATGCATCTTGCCGCCGAAGTCGTTTTGCATGTCGCGATGCCAGACTTCCTTGCCGTCGGCCGCCTGCAGGCAGACCAGGTCGCCGTGCGGGCCGAGGGCATACAGGGACGCGCCGTCGATCGTGGGCGTGGCCCGCGGTCCGGCATAGCCGGCCGGTGCCCAAATGTCGCCGATGCGCGTGCTCCACAGCTCGCGCCCCGAGTCGAGGTCCAAGGCGATCACGTCCTGGCCGTCGTCGCGGTCGCCCATGGTGAAGATTCGCCCATCGGCGATCGACAGGCTCGAAAACCCGCGTCCCAGATTGCCGGCCTGCCAAACCAATTCCGGACCGCCCTCGGGCCAGCGACGCATCAATTCGGTATCGCGCGACAGTCCGTCGCGCTGGGCGCCGCGCCAGGCCGGCCAATACGGTTGGTCGGTGTCGCGCGCCGGCCGCTTGTCGGCAGCCAGGCCGAGCGTACAACAGGCCAGGCTCAAGAAACACAAGACAGGCACCAACGATCGACGCGGCATGATCCAACTCCTCTTCCAGAGGGGGCGACGGGGCGGAAACTCTCGGGCGGACGCGCGCCGGGAGAGCGCCGAAGGAAAGATGCGTGGCAGGGCTTCCCGAAGTCTACCTGTTGACTCCGGGGTATCGCAAGGCGAACGGAGCCCCGTGGCGAGCCGAATCGATCGGTAGAGCCGACGATACGCCGTCCTACTCCGCGTCGCTCTCCTTGGTGAGCGTGCCGGCCGTTAGTTGAGGCCACTTGTCCATGTCGGGCTTGGGATCCGACGGCGGCAACACGGTACCTCCCTCGCTGGGCAACTCCCCGGTCGAGGGTTCATTGATTGCCGACGGCGTGCGCCAACCGACAAACACCACGTGGTCCCCCGCGTCGTGCATCCACAACTCGAACAGTCCGTCCAGCGATTGTACCGCCACCTGGCCGTCTTTCTTGACCAAGAACGGCTGCGGACCCGATGTGCGTATCTTCTGCCAGTGAACGGCAAAACCGGTGGGGCTTTCGGCATCGACGACTTCCCACGCGTCGGGCGCGTTGGGAAACGTCTGCTTCAGCCGCGTCAGAAGCTCGCCCGCGTAGCGTTCCGCCTGCCCCGCTTGCGACGTCACGGCGGCGAGGTAGCAATAAAACGGTTGCTTGCTGCCGTCGGGTGCCGTGGCCGTGTTCTCGTAGGTCAACTTCATGCCCGGCAGCGGCAGGAACGGGGGCGCCAGCCGATCGGGGCGAATCTGCGCCCCATCGTCCGGATGCGGACTTTCGGCCGTGTACGAGTCCGAGAAGATCATCGGGATGCGGATCGAGAGCGGCGTATCGGGAATCTTGGTCGGCTGGTAGAGCCCTTTGAACTTCACCTCGCCCCGCAACCGGGCGGCGCGCTTGCGCACCAATCGGTTGTAGTGCGACACGCCGCAGCCAGAGGCCAACACAGCGACCGACGCGCAGGCCAGGATCACACCAAGGGGCTTTCGGGCGAATCGCAACATGCAAATTCCTCGTCGCGCGCAAGATGATGGGGGCTCCTCTCTCAATTCTGCTTGGCCGCCGCCGGAGGTGTCAAGCAACGTCGATGGGCTGAAATGCGTTCCACCCAGGTTTCGCAAGACACCTTCGGGCGAAATCGAGACGCTGCCTGGCTGCGTACGGGCACGCGGAACCCGTCGGTTGCGAGGCAGCGGCGTGCAATCCATAATCAGGTTCTCGCTTGCCGAGCCGAACCGCCATCCACCTCGTTTCCCTCCGCCGATCATGAGCCGAACGCTACGGTTTTGCCTCCTGCTGGCGGCCGCACTCGCGCCGCTGGCCGTGCCGGGCGCCCTTTTCGCGCAAGGCACCAACGTCATCCCCCACGCGCAAGACAAGCCCCCCGGGCCCGCGCTTTCGCCCGAGCAGGCGATCGCGAAAATGACCGTGCCCGAGGGCTTCGCGGTCGAGCTCGTGGCCGCCGAGCCCGATATCGTCAACCCCGTGGCGATGACGTTCGACGAGCGCGGTCGCGTGTGGATCACCGAAAGTCTCGAGTACCCGCGGCAGGCCCCCGGCAAAGGGCGCGATCGCGTTAAGGTGCTCGAAGACACCGATGGCGACGGCCGGGCCGACAAGTTCACCATCTTCGCCGAAGGGTTGAACATCCCCTCGGGCATCGCGGTGGGCTACGGCGGAGTCTGGGTGGCCAATGCCCCCGACATTCTTTTTCTGCAGGATACCGACGGCGACGGCCGGGCCGACAAGCGCGAAGTCGTCGTCACCGGGTTCGGCCGCGACGACACGCACGAACTGCCCAACTCGCTCACCTGGGGACCCGACGGCTGGCTCTACGGGCTCAACGGCGTGTTCAATCGCTCGGTCGTCGAGCAGGACGGCCAGCGGTTCGACTTCACCTGCGCCCTGTTTCGCATTCACCCCCGCACGCGCGAGTTCCAGCTATTTGCCGAAGGCACGAGCAATCCCTGGGGCGTGGCCTGGGACAACGAGGGCAACGCGTTCGTCAGCGCCTGCGTAATCGACCACCTCTGGCACCTGGCCGAAACCGGCTACTACATCCGCCAGGGCGGCCCCTATCCGCCGTTCACCTCGCCGATGGGATCGATCGTCGACCACAAACATCAGAAGGCGGCCTACTGCGGCATCCACTTCTTCGACAGCGACGCTTACCCGGCCGAGTATCGCGACCGGCTATACATGGGCAACATTCACGGCAACTGCATCAACGTCGACGTACTCAAGCGCGACGGCTCGACCTACACCTCCGAGGCGGCGCCCGACTTCCTCTCGGCAGGCGACGCCTGGTTTATGCCCGTGGTGCAAAAGACCGGGCCCGACGGCTGCCTGTACGTCCTCGATTGGTACGATCGCTATCACTGTTACCAGGACGCCCGCCGCGACCCCGCAGGGATCGACCGGCTCAAAGGGCGGCTCTATCGCATCCGCTACCGCGGCACGCCCCGTGCCGCGCCTTTTGACCTGGCCAGCGAAAGCGACGAACAACTCATCGCGCGGCTGCACAGCCCCAACGTGCTGTTTCGCGACCTGGCCACGCGCATCCTGACCGAGCGCGACGATTCGGCCACGCGTCCCCAGCTCGAAGCACTGGCGATGAACGAGTCCGCGCCGCGCAAGGCCCGCTTGGCCGCGCTGTGGGTGCTGGTCGGTAGCGGATCGCTCGACAAGGACTTTCACCTGGCTGTGCTCTCGCACGACGATCCCGGCTATCGGGCCTGGGGTGTCCGCGCGGCCGGCAACTTTGGCACGGTCAACGACGCGGTGCGCGACAAGGTCGTGGCGCTGGCCCGTGATCCGGCTCCCGAGGTGCGGCTGCAAGTCGCCACCGCGGCCCGCAAGCTCGACGGCGTCGAGGCCCTGCCCCTGCTGGTCGAGGTGCTGGCCCGTAGCGGCGACGACAAGCTCATTCCGCACATCGTCTGGCAGAATCTGCACCCGTTGCTCGAAGAGCAGTCCGACGCCTATCTGCAACTGGCCGCCGGCAGCGACTACGCCAACTCGCCCCCGGTGCTCGCCATGATGCCGCGGGTGATCGATCGCCTGTTAGGCAGCACGCGCCCCGCGTCGATTCTGGCGTTGCTGAAGACGCTTTCGCCGTCGGAAGAGACGGATCGTCAGACGCTCGAAAAATGTTTCACGACGCTGGCGACGCGACTCGAACACCGCGAAATCACGACTGACCAACTGCACGAGATGCGGCCCGACCTGGAGCCGCTGGTGCGCGAGATCCTCTCCGGCGCGCCCGACGCGCCGCTGTTTGCCCACGCCGCGCTGCTGGCCGCTAACTGGAAAGACCCGCAGGCGCTCGATGCGGTGCGCCGCTACTTCACCTCGGCCGACGCTCAGTCCGACCGCCGCGCTCGCGCGCTGGATGCCCTGATCGCCGCCGAAGACGACGCGCTGCAATCGGGCGTCGTCGAACTGTTCAGCGATCCGGCGAGCAATCCCGTCGAGCTGCGCACAAGCGCCCTGGCGTCGTTGTCGCGCGTCGATGAGCCCTGGGTGGCCGCCGTCGTGCTCGACCACTACGAGCAGCTCGAGCCGGAGCTGCGTCCCCGGGCCATCGAGCTGTTGTGCGAGCGCCTGGTCTGGGCCGACACGTTGCTCGACGCGATCGGGCGCGGCGAAATCCCCGCCAACGCGCTGAACGCCAACCAGGTGCGGCAGCTCGTGGCCCGCGGCGATCGTTCGCTTTCGGAGAAAGTCGAAGCCCAGTGGGGCAAGCTCCGCGACGGACGCAACCCGCAGCGCGAGGAAGTGATCGCCCAGATGCGGCCCTTCCTGCGCAAGAGCAAGGGCGATCCGCACGCCGGCCAGAAAGTGTTCATGAAAGTCTGCGGGCAATGCCACAAGCTGTACGGCGAGGGCGAAGAGATCGGCCCAGACATTACCCGCAATGGCCGCAGTTCGTTTGAGCAACTACTCTCCAACGTGTTCGATCCGAGCCTCGTGATCGGGGCCTCGTACCAGGCCCGCACGGTCGTCACTGCCGACGGTCGCGTGCTCACGGGCCTGGTGGCCGAAGACAGCCCCAACCGCGTCGTGCTCAAGATGCAGGGCGGCAAGCAAGAGGTGATTCCCCGGGCCGAAATCGATGAGATGAAAGTCAGCGAGTTGTCGTTGATGCCCGAGGATCTCGAAAAGCAGCTCAAGCCCGAGGAACTGGCCGACCTGTTCGCCTATATCACGCTGGACAAACCGCCCGGCGATCCCTCGGCCCGCAAGCTTCCCGGCTCGCAGCTGATCGAGCCGCGCAGCACGACCAACCGGGGCGAGTTCGCCGGGTTGGTGCAACAGATCGCCCCGTATGTGAAGCAGGTTCGTGCGGGCCGGCGCGGCGTGGCCATCGTGGCCGAACATGCCGGGCGCGAGGGAGTGCTTCGCACCAGCCCCGTCCATCGCCAGGCTCCCGGCCTGTTGCAGGGCAAAGTCAAGTTGCCCGCGGGCAAGAGCGCGCGGCTCGTGCTGGCCGTGTCGCACGAGCCCGGCGGGGCCTGGAACCTGACGGTGAAGGCCGGTGGCAAGCCGTTGTACGAGAAGCTCGTCGGCGGCGAAGGACAACCCAAGTGGCAAACCATTTCCCTCGACCTGACGCCGTGGGCCGGCAAGGAAGTGAATCTCGAGCTACTACAGGCCGCCGAGGGCGACAAGCCCGACGGGGCCTATTGGAGCCAGGTCGACATAGTTACCCAGTAGGGCCTCGGCCGACCCCCGGCGCGGTTTCGCTGCAGCTTCTTGCCACTCGCCCGCGCCGTCGCACTGTTTGAACAACCACGTGGAGCATCCTGCATGGCGGATTATCGGTTTCCCACGGTTTCGAAGCCGGACAAGGTGAAGAAGAACCAGGTGCTGCTGGTGGCCAGCGGCGATCTGCGGCTCAGTGCCAACCAGATGTGCTGGCCGGCCCAAAAGGAAATGGAAGAGGCGCTGTCCCGCGCCGTTTCCGCCGCCGGCTACGAAGTCGTGCGGGCGCATCCCTACAAGCGCGAGGAAGAACACGGCTTCATCGGTTCTCAGAAGGAAGGCATGGACGTCTTTCGCTCGATCGATCCGCAGGCCAAGCTCATCGTGGCCGAGGCCGTGTGGCAATACTCGCACCACGTGCTGTCGGGACTCGTCTCGCACGAAGGCCCGCTGCTCACCGTGGCCAACTGGTCGGGCACCTGGCCCGGGCTGGTCGGCATGCTCAATCTCAACGGCTCGCTCACCAAGGCGGGACGCCGCTATTCGACCCTGTGGAGCGAGGACTTCACCGACAAGTTCTTCACCCGCAATTTGAAGAAGTGGCTCGAAAAGGGCTCGATCCACCATCGCACCGACCACGTCACGCGGTTCGTCGACGTCAAGGTCTCGGCCAAGGAGCGCCGCCTGGGCGCGGCGCTGGCCGCCGAGCTGCGCCGCGAGAAGGCCATCATGGGCATCTTCGACGAAGGCTGCATGGGCATGTTCAACGCGATCGTGCCCGATCATCTGCTGCACCCCACCGGGGTGTTCAAGGAACGGCTCAGCCAGTCGGCGCTGTACTACGAAACGATGCAAACCAGCGACGACGAGGCGCTTGCCGTGCGCAAGTGGATGGAGTCGCACGGGCTGAAGTTCGTCACCGGGCCCAACCACGCGACCGACCTGACCGACGAGCAGATTCTCAAGCAGTGCAAGATGTACGTCGCCGCGGTGCGCATCGCCGACGATTTCGGCTGCGACGCGATCGGCATCCAATACCAGCAAGGCCTCAAGGATCTGCTGCCCGCCAGCGACCTGGTCGAGGGCACGCTCAACAACTCCGAGCGTCCGCCGGTCCGCGCTCGCGACGGCAAGCGCATCCTGCGCCGCGGCGAGCCGGTAGTGCACTTCAACGAAGTCGACGAGTGCGCCGGGCTCGACGCGCTGTTGACCTACCGCGTTCACAAGGCGATGGGCCAGCCGGTTGAAAACACGCTGCACGACGTCCGCTGGGGCGATTGGGACCAAAGCGGCACGGTGAAGGACTACGTCTGGGTGCTACTGATCAGCGGCTCGGCCCCGCCGGCGCACTTCAACGGCGGATGGCGCGGGGCCAGCAGCGAACGGCAGCCGCCGATGTACTTTCCCTCCGGCGGCGGCACGCTTAAGGGCGTCTCCAAGCCGGGCGAGATCGTCTGGTCGCGGATCTACATCGAACGCAACCGCCTCTGCATGGACCTGGGAAGAGCGGGCGTCGTCGAGCTGCCGCCGGAAGAAACGGCGCGCCGCTGGCAGGCCACCACACCGCAATGGCCGATCATGCACGCCGTGACCTACGGCGTGTCGCGCGACCAGATGATGGCTCGTCACAAGGCCAACCACATGCAAGTGGCCTATGCCAATAGCGCCGCCGAAGCCGATCGCGCCATGGCAGCCAAGGCCGCCATGGCCTCGGCCCTGGGGATGGATGTCTATCTTTGCGGCACGCGCAAGAACGGCAAGCCGTGGTAAACCGCACGACGTATCGCCGACGGCATGGGGTTGCGAGCGCGGCCTATGGGTGCCTCTGCGCGCTGTTGGCGATTGCGTGCGTTTTGCAGGGCAGGGCACGGGCCGCCGATCCGACCGCGGCGCCGCGGCCCAATGTACTGTTTATCCTGGCCGACGACCTGGCCTTCTCCGACCTGGGATGCTATGGCCACCCCTGGCACGAGACGCCACACCTCGATCGCCTGGCAGCGCGCGGCATGCGGTTCACCGACGCCTATGCTCCCGCGCCAATCTGCTCAGCCTCGCGGGCGAGTATTCTCACCGGCAAGACGCCTGCCCGCTTGGGGTTCGAGTTTGTCACCAAGGACGCGCCCGGACGGCAGCAATTCCGCTCGGGTCAGGCGATGCGGACGCCGCCGTTTACGCTCAACCTGCCGCTCGAAGAGCGCACGATTGCCGAGCGGTTGGCCGCGGCCGGCTACGGCACGGCTTTCTTGGGCAAGTGGCATCTCAATTCCCACCACCGCGGATACCTCGGCTGGAGCCAGACGCACGGGCCGCGGCAGCAGGGCTTTCAAACGGCGGTCGAAGACTTTGGCAGCCATCCGTACAGCTATCGCGAGTCGGGCAAGCCGCCGCGGATCACCACCGCGGGCGAGTTCGCTGCCGACTCGATGGTCGACCGCGCCTGCGAGTTCTTGCATCAGCCGGCAAAGCGGCCATTCTTCTTGATGGTGTCGCAGTTCTTTGTGCATACGCCGGTGTCGACGCCGTGCGACTGGCTGCTGGCCAAGTACGACAAGCGCGTCCCCAAAGATTCCCTCAATCGCAAACGCCGGATCGCCTACGCGGCCTTTGTCGAGACGCTCGATCATTACGTGGGGCAGTTGCTCTCGGCGCTGGTAGCCTCTGGCAACGGTGACGACACGCTGATCGTGTTCACTTCCGACAACGGCGGGCATCCCGTCTATACGGCGAACGGACCCTTACGCGGATCGAAGTGGAATCTGTACGAAGGGGGCATTCGCGTGCCGATGATTGCCTGCTGGCCCGAGCACGTGCCGGCCGGTTCGGTGTGCCGCACGCCGGTCATTGGCTATGACCTGTTGTCCACGTTTGCCGAGCTGGCCGGAGAGCCGGTCGCCGACGAGCCGCCCATCGACGGCGTGAGTCTCGCCGGGCTCCTGGCCGATCCGGCTGCGGAACTCGACCGCACGCTGGTGTGGCACTTTCCGTACTATCATCCCGAGAAGGGATTCGATCGGACCTTGAAAAAGATCGGCATCAATGACTTTGCGGTCAGCCAGACGCGTCCTCAGGCAGCGCTGCGCCACGGCAAGTACAAGTTGCTGTATTTCTTCGAAGACGAGCGGAGCGAACTCTATGACCTGAATGCCGACCTGGGCGAATCGCGCGACCTGGCCGACGATCAACGCTCGATTGCAGCGGACCTCGAGCGCCGTCTGCTCGGCTATCTCGACGCCGTCGGTGCACGACGTCCGGTCCGCTGAATCGCCGCATCACGTCGGGACTTGGCGCTTCGATGGATCGTGCGCGGCCACGACGTCCGGCTCGTTCGCTACAGCAAGTCCTCCCTTCCACGAATCTCACGAACGGGGGCCGCGACGGCTTCAGGACCGGACTGAAATGTGTCAAACCGCTTGACGTCTTTGAAGTCCAGCTCGGTTTCGCGACGCAGCTCCGCCAGCGAGACCTGGTAGAGTCGGAAGGGATCGAGCTCCAACGCTTCAATATCGTGAAGCAGGTCGCGCTGAGTCAGGATGTAGGCCCTGACCTTGAACTTGTTGTCGTCGATATCGCGATAGGCGACGAGTTTCCAGAAACTGCGAGGTATCTTTACTCTGCGGTGCGGCGAGTCGCTGTCCTTGAAGATCGGGCCCGCCATCACCGAGATTCGCAAGTCCTCGACGCGGACATCCTCCATGATCGCGTTCTCCAAGTCGCCCCACAGCCCGCTTCGACTTGACTGATTGAAAGCCTGGTGCTGAGGCGAGATGTTCGTAAAGAAGAACGAGTCCTTGTTGGCGGCCGTCGCCTCGGTGAGCGACCCCCAGGTCAGATCGGCGCGACGGGCAAGATGGCCTCGATCCAGCTTGTTGTTGACGTAAAGCTCGTTGCCTGCCTGGTAGCGATCCGGAACGCGATTGTCGCGCAGGAACGGGATACCTTTGCGGCTGATACTCTTCAGTCTCGCCCCGTCGATGTTCCAGGCGACCAGTCTTGGTAGCCTGCGCGACTTGCTCTGGCAGGTCGAAAAGTGCACATACCTCAGCAGATGCGAGCCGTTCAATTTGAACGCATCGTCAAATGCTTCTTGCGAAAGACGCGGGGTGGGCACGTCTTCGCTGAGAAAATCAAAGCGGTATCCCAGATCGGCCAGGGCTTCCGTATCCACTGGCTGGGTAAAGCGAATTTCGAGTTTCTTGAACACCGAGTGCGCGTAGCAAGCCAAGGCGTGTTCGTGAGGATTGTCGTCCGACTCGCCCGCGAAATGCAGGCCCGCCACGATGTCCGAAGCCGTGCCGTTGGGGCGGGCAATCATCCACACGGAACCCGAGTCGCCCCCCATGCTGACTTCAAAGCTCGGGCCCGCGCCCGGCAGCGGTTCGATCTCGAACGCGCCGATCGCGACTTCGCCCACACCCCGGTAAGTGATTTTCGAGAGGACGTCGACGCGACGAACGACACCCTTGGTAACCCCCGTTGTGCGGCCCGACTTGATCACAATATCGTCGAGGCTCACGCGGGCAATCTTGGTTGGCGCGACATTCAGCTCCAGAATCTCCGTCTTGTAGCGGCGGTCTTCGATCCGCGCGATGGCGCAGTCGCCGGCCGGCCCCAGGTGGCTTCGCAACAACACGCCGGCAGCGTTTTCGCCAACCCGGTTGTTGTCGAACGGACCCGGCTGCACGACCGTATCGCCAATTTGTCCGTCGGCTCCGTGAAGGACATGCCAGTTGCTGAGCATGCAGGCGTCGCCGGTGCGGGCGTCAAAGGCGATCATGCCCAGCGTTCCCGCTGTGCCCAGCGGATGGCTGACGCTCAGCCCCGGCACCAGCGTGTCTTGCCGCAACTTGCGGACATCGATGTCTTCGACGGCCTCGAGCTCCATCAACTCGTACCCTGGCTCGTAGTCTCGTTGCAACACGTCCGTGGGCAGGGTCACTCCATCGATTTCGAGGGTCTCGGGGATTCGAGTCGTGTTGATCCCCTCGGGAAGCGATCCGTGTTCTTCGGGTTTGCTTTTGACGGTGAACTGAATGCTCAGGTCATTGGTGCGCTTGCCATCGGAAACCTTGTAGCCAATTCCAATCGAGGTGATGTTCGGGTCCTGCAGGTAGCGAGAGCCTTCGGTGCGGATAAAATGCCGCAGATTTTCCGTTAGCTGTTCATCGCCGGATGCGGGCCGGCGCTTCTTGGGAGCGCGTTTCGAAGCCTTCTTCGGGGGGCTCTTCTTCGTGGTGCGCTTCTTGATCGGACGCTTCTTTGCCATGAGAGAACTCCCGGTTCTTTGCGACGAAGCGATAATTCGCAGCGGCAGCAATATACCGCGCATTGGGTGGTTGGCAAGCACAAAAGAGGGGGTCTGGGTGATTGCCGTTTTGCTCGCTTCTTGCGCTCATCTGGCCGAAGCCTCCCGCCGCCGCTTGGCTTGCGTCTGCCCTATCCGGCCCGCTGACAAGCGCACGATCGTTCTCGAACGGGCATCGGTGGCCGGTTATGATAGGGGTTTTCTTGCCGGCTTCGTGAGGGACAGTATCAACATGAACTCGGTGCATCTGGCCGCCGCGGGTCGCTGGCATTGGGGATTCGCGGTGGTGGTTTGGTCAGCGCTCGCCGGTAGACTCGTGGCCGCAGACGACGCGCCGCTCCCGGAGGAAGCCAAACACGTTCCCCACCGCGTTGCCGCAGCCTTCGACGCGCTAGCAGAAGAAACCACGCCCTCGATGGCTTGGAATGCGGCGACGCCCGAGGAACACGAGGCCTGGCGCGAGCCGTTTCTTGCCCGGATGAAGCTACTGCTGGGGCGAATGCCCAAGCAGGTGCCGCTGGAAGTCCGCTGGGCCGAAGAACAGGAATTCGAGCTGTTCACCCGGCACAAGGTGTACGTGCGGTCCGAGCGCGACTATTGGGTGCCGGTTTACTACTTCGTGCCGCACCAGCTGAACAAGCCTGCCCCGGCCATCGTCTGTTTGCACGGCCACAGCGGCATCTATCCGTACATCCGCGAAGGACAAACGCCCGCCGAGCGTCAAAAGACGGTCGACTCCTCGCTCGACTACGCGGTCTATTTTGCCGAGCACGGATACCCCACGGCGGCGATCGTCGTCCGCGGTTGGAATGAGACCGCAGGCGATCAGGATCGCGGCGTGAGCCACGTGAAGCGCAGCTGCCACCAGGTGACCATGAACGCGCTGCTGATGGGCATGACCCCGCAAGGGCTCCGCTGCTGGGACGCGATGCGGGTCATCGACTTCCTCCAGACGCGCGACGAAGTCGACGCTGAGCAGATCGGCGTGGCGGGGCTTTCCGGCGGCGGGACGCTGGCCACGTATTTGCCGTTGTTGGAGGATCGGATCAAACTGGTGATGATCGGCGGGGCGTTCTCGTCGTATCGCACCTCGATCTACGCCATGCCCCATTGCATTTGCAACTGCCTGCCCGGGGTGATGCAATACGGCGACATGGCCGACGTAGTGGCGCTGCACGCGCCCCGGCCGGTGTTGTTGATCAACGGCATCAAGGACCCGATCTTCCCGATTGCCGAGGCACGAGCCGGCCATGAGAAGCTGCAACGCGTGTACCAGGCGCTGGGGGTCGAGGACCGGATCGCGGCCGACTTCTTCGACGGTCCGCACGCCTGGTCGAACAACAAAACGCTCTCCTTCCTGCAGGAGCACTTCGGCCGCTAATGGCCCCGGGGCCCGCGGGCCTCGCTTTCGTGAACCGCTATTCGTGAGATGTGAGTGTGAGTAAAGAAGCGTTTATTACGTCGTACGTTCTCGATGACGATATTCTGGTCATTCGCCTGCACGGCGACCTGGACGCGTTTACGACCGATGAGTTCAACGCGCAAGTGAAGAAACACCTCGAAGACGGGCATGCGAAGATCATCATCGATTGCGCGCATCTGGGGTATGTCTCCAGTGTGGGTATCGGGGCGCTGGTGGCCTTGCAGAAACGGTTGCGCGATCGTGGCGGCCGAGTGAAGCTGGCCGCCATTCAGGGCACCGTGGCCGAAGTGCTCAAGATACTGCACCTGGGCAAAGTGCTCGATATCCACGGCGACATCGAGTTCGCCCGCCAGTCGTTCGACGAAGAATAGTCGCGGCCCACGCGTCGTCGGCCCGATCAACTCGCCGGGAGGCACCGTCTTGAAATACGTCGCGTTGGCGATCGCCTTGGTTCTGATGCTCGGCGCTACGGCCGGCGCAAGCGCCCGGCCCAACGTGTTGTTCGTTTGCGTGGACGACATGAACGATTGGGTCAGCTGCCTGGGAGGCTACGGCCTGAAGGCGCACACGCCCAACATCGATCGCCTGGCCGGCCGGGGCACGCTGTTCACCGCGGCCTACTGCACCTCGCCCAAGTGCGGACCCTCGCGCGCCGCCGTGCTCACGGGGCTGCGTCCCACGACGACGGGCATCTACGACAACGTGCAGTGGCTGCGCCCACATCGTCCCGACGTGAAGACGATTCCGCAGCATTTCCTGGCCGGCGGCTACTACGTGGCCGGGGCGGGCAAGGTGTGCCACCACACGGCCGGCAACAATCCGCCCGACCAGTGGAGCGAGTTCTTCGATCAGGTGTACGACGACCCCTGGGATCGACCCGACCGGACGAACTATCCGCGCGTCGTCGTCACCGATCCGCCGCCGGGCTTTCCGTTCAACGGCATCACGCCGCACCAGCACGAGATGGACTGGGGCTCGCCGCCGCTGGAGGAGTCGAAATACGGCGATGTACAGGCCACCGATTGGATCATTCGCCGGCTGGCCGACCAACGCGATCGACCGTTCTTCCTAGCCGCGGGGCTGTTTCACCCGCACCTGCCGTGGCTGTGTCCGCCGCGCTACTTCGACGCGGTCGATCCGGCTTCGGTCGTGTTGCCGCCCATCAAGGAAGACGATGCCGACGATCTGCCCGCGGCCGCCCGCGCGCTCATCCGCCCCCAGCGGCTCGAACTGGCCAAGCGATTTGGCAAGCAAGCCGAGTCGATTCATGCGTACTTGTCGGCCATCGCCTTCGCCGATGCCCAAGTGGGCAAGCTGCTCGACGCGCTTGACGAGTCCGGTCAGGCGGACGACACCGTGGTGGTCTTCTGGTCGGACCACGGCTGGCATCACGGCGAGAAAGGGCACTGGATGAAGTCGACGTTGTGGGAGCGGGCCACGCGCGTGCCGCTCGTCATTGTGGCTCCCGGCGTCACCCAGCCCGGCACGCGTTGCGACCGCCCGGTGAACCTGCTCGATCTGTATCCCACGCTCATCGAGCTGTGCGAGCTGGAAGCGAAGCCCGAGCTGGAAGGCGCCAGCCTGGTGCCGCTATTGGCCGATCCGGCTGCAAAGTGGGAGCGGCCTTCGGTCACGACCTGGCGGCGGGGCAACCACGCGGTGCGCGACGAACGCTACCGCTACATTCGCTACCACGACGGCAGCGAGGAGTTGTACGACCACCAGAGCGATCCCCATGAATGGACGAACCTCGCGGACCGCCGGGAGCATGCGGCCCTCAAGCAGCGATTGGCGCGATGGATGCCTGCTACCGAGGTCGACCCGGCGCCCGGCAAGGACGCCTACCAGTTCGACCTGAAGAGCTACACCTGGACGCGCAAGAGCGACGGCAAGCGCCTTCAGTAAACGCTCGACCGCCCGAATGCTTGCTCGCCTAGCGCTGATACGTCGGCTGCGGCGGATGGGCCGCGGGTCGCTCGCGCGGGGCAAACTGCGGAGGCGGCGTCGGCTCGGGCGGCATGCGCTGGGCCACGTAGGCCGGCTGCACCTGCTGCTGCGGCGGATAGCCTCCCTGGGCGATCGCCTGACCGCTGACGTGCGAGGCGTACGGGTTGGGGCCCACGGGTTGCGACAGCCGGGCGATCCACTGCTGGGCTTGGACCAGCGAAGGATCTTTTTGGGCCGCCAGCTGGAACTGCTCGAGCGCCCCCTGGTTGTCCTTCTTCTGCATCAGCAGGTAGCCCAGGTTGTAGTGGGCTACCGACTGTCCGTGGGCCTCGGCCAACTGCCGCAGCGCTTCCTGGTTCTTACCCTGCTCGACGTACACGGCAGCCAGGTTGTTGCGATAGAGCTTGTTGTTGCCCTCGAGATCCACGGCCTTGCGCAGTTCGCGGGTCGCCTCGGAGAGCATGCCGCGACGGTGGTAGCACAGGCCCAGGTCGTTGTGCACGGAAGCCGCTTTGGGATGCTTCTTCATTGCCCGCTGATAGAACTTCGTAGCGGCGTCGAAGTTGCCGCGGCGGTCTTCCAGCCGGGCATAGCCGACCAGGGCGCCGAGGTGATCCTGGTCGAGCTCGAGCGCCTTGCGATAGTTCGCTTCGGCCTCTTGGAACTTGCCCGAGCTTTCGTGCATCTTGGCCGCGGCGACGAACAGGTTCGGTCCCGGTTTGCCGGCCGGCTCCGCCGCGGGGCTCGCGTACGGGTTCGACTGCGGCGCAATCGTCGAGACGACCTTGTCGGTGCCGCTCTTGACGCTGTCGGCGACCTTTTCCATGAAGGAGGGTGGCTGACTGACGGTGCGGGCCGCCGTGGGCGACGAGCAGCCGCCCAGCAGAAGCGGCAGCGGGGCCGTCACTGCGATCGAGAGTACTAGCTTGCTGAGCACGGGTCCATCCTTGTGTCCAATACGGCGGCTTCAATCCTTTAAGACCGCAATCTCTCTCGCCATCTCTAGCATCGACCGTGGGCTACGCAAGGCTGCACTGCAATGGCGCCCTGCCGCGAGCCGGTTCCTTTGTCGCGATGCCAGCGGGCAAGCCTACTTGATGCTCGTGTTGTCGTATCCGCCGGAGCCGGAGCCGCCGCTCGAAATGGCGCTGGCCGGCAGGCGTGGATCGGGCGTCGTGGCGATGAACTTCCGCGTGACCGCGTCGATGTCGGCCGCGGGCCACCCCTGGTTCGGCAGGTTCGACTCGACAATCTGGGCCACCATGCCCGGCGGCACGATCGACTGCGACGCGCGATCCACCGAGTTCATGCGGCCCTGGGTGATCTCCGCCGAGTGCCCCTGTTGCACGTAGACCGTGCGGCGATTGGGGGGCATCTGCGTGAGGATGTGCCGCAGCTTGGTTTCGCCGGCCAGGTTCAGTTGCTGCGTGGCGTTGTTGAAGTGATAGTCGCACAGCAGGTTCTGCGACCGCCAGCCGTTGGCGGTTTGGATGGCAAACGGTGCCATCACGGCATTGCGGTCGGCCTGCAGGAACGGCTCGGGCCACATCGCGTTGCGGTGATAGTCGATCTTGCAGTTGTGCTTGAACTTCTCGAACCACTGGGCTTCGGCCACGCTGGCCGACGCGACCACAATGCCCAGTGCCAAGATCACCCCGCTGTAGCGTGCCATCGCTCCCTCCGATCCTTCGTCAGGCCCCGCGGTACGCAAGCAGCTTGGCCCCTAAATCTGCTTGGCCGCGTCAGTCTGTATCGACGCCCCCAGCGGCCGAACTATGCGGCGAAAGCACCAGCCGGCAAGGCTCCCGCAGCTTGCCTATTTGGTACCTTGCATCGCCGGGAACATCTCGTTGACGATCGTGATGGCAGCAGGCCCCACTAGCACCACGAAAATCGCCGGGAAGATGAAAATCACCAGCGGAAAGATCAGCTTCACGGCCGTCTTGGCCGCCTTCTCCTCGGCCAACTGCCGCCGCCGGGTCCGCATCGAATCGCTCTGCACGCGCAACGCCTGGGCCACGCTCGAGCCGAACTTGTCGGCCTGAATCAGAATCGCCGCCAGGCTCCGCAGGTCGTCCACCCCGGTGCGCGCTCCCAGGTCTTGCAGCACTTCGTTGCGGGCCCGCCCCATCTGCAAGTGGAAATTGCACAGCGCGAATTCCTCCGACAGAATCCGGCACGACTTCTTCATCTCTTCGCTGACTTTGCGCATCGCCTGGTCGAGACCCAAGCCGGCCTCGACGCACACCACCAACAGGTCGAGCACGTCGGGCAGCCCCAGAAAGATCGAATCCTTGCGGTGCTTGGCAAACAGCCAGACGATGGCATCGGGCAGGTAGAACATCGCGGCGCTGGTGGCCACGGTGACGATCAGCGCCTTCTGCGTCAGCCCCACGGTAAACACCGCGGTGCCGCCGCTGGCCATCAAGCCCACGATCAGCCCGATGAACTTCAGGCCCAGGAAGATGCCCACGGCCGTTTCGTTGCGAAAGCCGCCTTCGCACAACCGCCGGCGCAGCTTGCTCTCTTCCTCGGCGCTTTTCGGCTGCAGCGGCCTGGCCATCGGCGACGCCTTGGCCAGCACCTTGCTCATCGTCTTCGTCTTGCGCGCCGAGCCGTCCTTGTCCCGCCGCCGCGATGGATTGCGCAGCTCGTCGAGCCGCTCCTCGGCGCGGGGCCTGTGGGCGCCCAGCCGCTCGAGCACGAACCAGGCGCCGACGGCGAACAGCCCGAAAATGGCGAACGGCACCAGCTTGTCCAGCGGAAGGTCGGCCAACAGCATTGTCGTCATCGCTCTTACACCTTGATGTTGACGATCTTGCGAATCACTAGCGCACCGATCAACTGCGAAACGATGGCACCGGCGAGCATCTTGCGGCCCAACGGATCGGTAAACAGCGGCAGCACGTATTCGGGGTTTAGCCGATACACGGCCAAAAACAGCAGCGGCGGCAACGCCAACAGCACGATACCCGAAAGCCGGCCTTCACCGGTCAGTGCCTGGACCTGCCCCCAAATCTTGAACCGCTCGCGCACCAGGTAGCCGATCTTGTCGAGAATTTCGGCCAGGTCACCGCCCGTCTGCCGCTGCAGAATCACGGCCGTGGCGAAGAACCGCAGGTCGAGGTTCGGCACGCGGTCGGTCATGTTCTCCAAGGCCTGCTCCAGGGCAACGCCCAGGTTCTGCTCCTCGAACACGCGGTGGAATTCCTTGGCGATCGGATCGTGCATTTCTTCGGCCACGAGGTGAAAACCCGAGGCGAGACTGTGCCCCGCACGCAGCGCCCGGGAGATCAACTCCAGCGCATCGGGCAACTGCTTGGCGAACAGCTTCATCCGCCGCCGGCGGCGAAAGAACAGCCAGCCGAACGGCAGCGCCGCCAGCATCAAGCCCATCGGCAGCACGATCGACGGGTGCAGCCCGGCAAACACCGGGATGAACATGCCCACCACGGCCATCACCGCCGAGACGCCGAAAAACTGGGCCGGCGTGATCGAAGTGTCGGCCTGCTCGAGCACCAGGTTCAAGTTGCCCAGCCGCGCGAGCTGATCCCAGATGGCGTTCTGCCCCGACTCGAGCGGGTGCGCCAGCACGCTCCCCTTCATCAGGGCTTCTTTGGCCTGCTTGGCGTTGCCCGTGCCGGTGAGGATGGCCAGCCGGTCTTCGACGCCGGCCTCGCGCGAGCCGGAGACCAGCATCGCCACGCCGCCGACCAGCGCGGAGACGCCGACGAACACGGCGACGATAACGATCAAGGAGGTCATGGCCACACCCCAAAGAACTTGTTGATTCGGCTAGTCCTCGAGCATCGTCCGCTGGCGGAAAGCGCTCGACGGCAAACGCACGCCGGCGGCTTCCAGGCGGTCCATGAAGTTGGGCCGCACGCCGGTCGACTGGAAGCTGCCGAACGCCCGCCCGTTTTCGTCGATGCCTTCCTGCACGTAGTGATAGATGTCCTGCATGACGATCGTGTCCTGCTCCATGCCCAGGATCTCGGTGACATGCGTGATCTTACGGGGGCCGCCCTGCAAGCGGTTGGCCTGGACGATCAGGTCGACGGCGCTGGCGACCTGCTGGCGCAGAGCCTTCAGCGGCAGCTCGAAGCCGGCCATCGTGATCATCGTTTCCATACGGGCCACGGCGTCGCGCGGCGCGTTGGCGTGGATCGTGGTCAGCGATCCTTCGTGACCGGTGTTCATGGCCTGCAGCATGTCGAGCGTCTCGGGTCCGCGGCACTCACCGATGATGATGCGTTCGGGCCGCATACGCAGGGCGTTTCGCACCAGATCCGTGGCCGTGATCGCGCCTTTGCCTTCGATGTTCGGCGGCCGCGTTTCCAGCCGCACGACGTGGTCCTGCTGCAGTTGGAGTTCGGCCGCGTCTTCGATCGTGACGATGCGGTCGGAGTTCGAAATGAAGCTCGACAGCGTATTGAGCAGCGTCGTCTTACCCGAGCCGGTACCGCCCGAGATGACGATGTTCAGTCGGGCCTTGATCGCGCCTTCCAGCAGCATCACCATCTCGGGCGTGAAGGCCTTGTAGTTCAACAGGTCTTCCAGCTTGAGCGGGTTCGAGCCGAAACGACGAATCGACACGCAGGCCCCGTCCAAGGCCAAAGGCGGAATGATGGCGTTCACGCGGGAGCCGTCCGGCAGACGCGCGTCGACCATCGGGCAGACTTCGTCCACGCGCCGGCCGACCTTCGACACGATGCGGTCGATGATCTGCATCAGGTGCGTGTTGTCGCGGAAGTTGACGGTGGTCTTTTCCAGCTTGCCGCGGCGCTCGACGTAAATGTTTTTCGGCCCGTTGATCAGAATATCGCTGATCGAGGCGTCCTTGAGCAGCAACTCGAGCGGTCCCAGGCCGAACGTCTCGTCCAGCACTTCTTCGACCAGGCGCTCGCGCTCGTTGCGGTTGAGCAGCGTATCTTCGGTGTCGCACAGGTGCTCGACGACCAGCCGAATCTCGCGGCGCAGCACGTCGCCTTCCAGTTCGCCGACGCGCGTCAGGTCGAGCTTGTCGACCAGCTTGCCGTGGATCCGCCGCTTGAGATTCTCAAACTCCGTGGACTTTGCGTCTTCCGGTCGCAGGGTCGCGGTTTTCATGTCAGTTCCTGAGGGTCCGCCTGTGGACGGGCACGTCGGCCGGGTGCCGCATCGGCAACGGGGTTTGCCTTACGGCAAGCGACGTGTCCCGAGGGTCGCGTTGGTCGCGATGGGGGTTTCTTGATGCTCCAGCTACTCTGCCCGAACGAAATATAGCTCGCCGTTGGCAGCCTTTGCGCAGCCCGATCCGCGAGGAGTGGCGCTTGAGGGCGGGAGTTGCCGGCGCGGCAGAGGACGTGCCGGTCGTAGGGCTTGCGGTGGTCAGAACGAGGGGCGGGCGCGCCGGAACCCGGCGAAGCAAAGCCGCGCCGCTACTTGCGTCCCGGCCAGAGGTTCAGCAGCTTTTCGACCGCCCGAGCCCGTGTGGAGAGCTCTTTGGGGTCCTGCTGGGCGTCGCCGTCGCCGCCCAGCGCGGCGGCCAGCGACATGATCGATTGCGTAATGGCGGCCTTCGGGGCCTGCTCCAACAACGGCACGCCGTTGTTGCGCACCTCGACCATCGTGCGGTAGTCGTTGGGCAACTGCCAGTAAATGTCGCGGCCGATCGTTTCCTGGGCCTTTTTTAAGCCGATGTGGCTGTCCAGCCCCACGCGGTTGACCACCACCTTGACTTTTTCGTTGATCGCCTCCATCTGCGAGAACGACATCATCAGGCGGACGATGTTGCGCAGGCAGGGCAGGTCGAGTTGCGTGACCAGCAGCACGTGGTTGGCCATCTCCATCGCCACCATGTCGATCGGGCTGTAGCTCTTCGACACGTCGATGATCAAGTGACTGAACGTGGCCTTGAGCAGCCCGATCACGCGGCGCATGTCGTCCGGCGTGATCAGCGCGGCGTCTTCGAGCTGCACGGGCCGCGGCAAAAGGTACAGGCCCGAGGAGTGCTTGGTCAGCGAGCGCTTCAGCAACGTGAAGTCGAGCCGCGTCACGTTCTGGGCCACGTCGACCAGCGTGTAGTCGGGAATCGTGTCGAGAAACACGTCGGCGTCGCCCAGGCACAGGTCCACGTCCAGCAGCGCCGCGGTGTTGCGCTGGTCGGCGGCGAAGACGCATCCCAGGTTCACCGCCAGGCTCGTGGCCCCCACGCCTCCGGTGGCGCCGGCCACGGCGATCACGGTGCTGCTGCGCGAGCGCTCGCCGCGTCCGAAGCGTTGCGCCCCGATGCGGTCCAGCGCCGCCACGAGATCTTCGATTCGTACCGGCTGCGGCAGAAACTCTTTCACCCCGCTGCGCATGGCACGCAGGATCAGGTTGCCGTCGGTCGACGAGCTGATGACGACGATGCTGCACTCGGGCGACGAGGCGTGAAGCTGGTCGACCAGCTCGAGTGCTTTCTCGGGGTTGTGGTTCAGCGAGACAATGCCCACGTCGGGATGCGTCTGCGCGACGACGTCCGAGAAGAACTCGTAGCGCGAGCACTCGGCCTCGAGCCAGACCGTGTCCATGCCCAGGAGTGTGCTCTTCAGCGTTTCGCGCGACGAGTCGACCGGGTCGACGATCGCTAAACGCAGGACATTGCTCATGATGTTTGTTTCGTTGGTCCAGGTCCTGCCAGCGGGCGCGAAGCAGGCCTCTTTCGATCCCCCCCGCGCCGCTTACCTACCGCCGCGCGTCTCTAATTCTCTACGTCATAACCAATGGGCCCGATGAGTCCGGGCGGGTCGGAATTGATGTCCGCGGCGCTCCGATTCGACCGCGACGCGGGATTGGAAGGATTGTAACTCCCCCCCCGCGCGGCGGATGATTGCGGGCGCTGGGCGTAGACCGGCCGCCGGGCCGTCGGGGCCGACTTGGTCGACGCCGCCGGGCGGTCGCTGATCACGACCGCGCTGCGCGTGCGAATCGGCACCCGCGCCTCCGCCGGCTGCATCTCCTCGGCCGGAGTGGGAATCACCTGCTCGGGCATCGGGTACTGCTGGTTGTATCCCGGGCCCATCGGCGGCCGCGGTCCGCCACCGGGACCGAACGGACCATAGCGACCGGCAGGACCGTGGCCGTGCGGACCGTACGGCTGCACGGGCGTTTCGATATAGCCCTTCCAGTAGAACTCGCAGTCGTCGGGCAATTGCGAGTTCTGGCCGGGCAGGCAGTTGGGTACCTGGTCGGGGTCCATGGCCTCGATCAATTCGGGTTGCACGAGCACCAGCAGTTCTACCTCGTTGATCCGTTGGCGATTGCGGCGGAACACGGCGCCCACGTAGGGCAGATCCATCAGGTAGGGGACGCCACGCTTTTCGCTCTCAACCCGCTGCTGCAACAGGCCGGCGATGGCCAGCGTCTGGCCGAACTTCATTTCCACGCCGGTGTCGACGAACCGCTCGCGGAAACCGGGCACCGAGGTGCCGGCGATGGTGATCGACAGCGTCGGATCGAGTTCGCTCACCTGCGGACGCACTTCCAACCGCACGCCGCCGTTGCCCAGCACGATCGGTACGAAGTCGATTTGGGTGCCGAACGGCTTGAAGTTGATCGAGATATTGCCGAAGCCGGTGGGCTGCGGGTAAGGCATTTCGCCGCCCACGAGATAGCTGGCCGGACGTCCGCTCACGGTGACGAGATTCGGCTCGGCGAGCACCTTGAGCAGGTTTTCCTGCTTGAGAGCGTCGAGAAAGCCCACGAACCCGCTGGGATCGCTGACGATGCCGAACTGGATCGTTTCGGCCCCGCTGGTGGTCAACGTTGCACCGCTGCGAAACACGCTGGCCACGGGATTGGCCTTGGTGATGATGCCGCTGGCGGTGGATCCGACGAAGTTGCCGCCGCTGAAGTTCGCGAAGTCAAAGCCCAACTGCTTCAAGTTCGTGCGCGAGACTTCCATCACCTTGACGTGCAGCAGCACTTGCTGCGAGCCGCCCACGATCATGTTGTTGATCACCTTGGGATAGTAGTCCTCGGCGATCCGCATGATCGTGTTGACGTGGTCGGCGCGGTCGACGTAGCCGGAAAGGATCAGCGTCGAGGCTTGCGTCGGATAGAGGTTCACCGAGGCGGTCGGGAACTGCGCCTTGAGCAACCCGGCCAGCTCGCGCACGTCGCCGACGATGATCACGTCGATCGTGTGCGGGTTGTCCTTCTCGTCCCACAAGTTGACCGTCGTGATGCCGGCCTTCTTGGCGTGGATCTGCACTTCGTTCTCGCTCAGCACGGTGAAGGCCAGCAACTCGGGGTTGTCGACCTGCGCCCGTGGGATGGGCGAGTCCATTTTGAGGATGCGGCTGGCGTTGACCGTCAGCTCGACCTTGGTATTGGGCGTCGAGATGCGCTGCACGACGGGCGTATTTGCCGTGACCTGAGTCTGGTCGTCGGCCCGTGCAGTGTGAGCCAGCGCTACGAGAAACGCCGCCACCGTGGCTACACGGCGGGCGTGTCGAAATCTGGTGAAAGCCATCCTTGACATCCTTGTGGTTGCGAGATGCTCGGGCGCCCCCATGCCGAGAGAGCATCGCGGTCGCGGCGCTGAGGCGTCGCGACGGGTTCCTCCGTGTTCAAACGCGGCGTCCTGCCGCGCTTAGCTGCTGATGTCCTCCGAATCGTCTGTGCTCGGCGCGCCCTCCTCGGGCGCGGTATCGGGCGGGACGACCGGCCCGTCGTCTTCGCCGCCAAACGATGGTCCCAGTTGGCTGCCGCCCAACTCGGCCGGTCCTCCCTCGGTGCGTACCGTGGGCATTCCACCGGTGCCGGGAATGTCGACTTCCACGAGCTCCGCTCCCAGCACCACGAGCATCCGCTTCGGTACTCCGGGTGCCGGCGGCACGTCGGGCAGCGGCGTCGCGTCTGAGGGTTCGCTTTGCTTGTTGTCTTCGGACGTCAACCAGGAAGTGATATCGGACGTGGACGTCTCGGAGTCGGAGCCTGTGGCTCGCTCGGAGCCGCGGTCGGCTTTTTGCGTGTCGTGGCCGAAGATGTCGCCGATCGTGGCACCCTGGTCGGCCACGTGCACGTCGTCTTCGGGGTTACGCAACACGAGGCGCACGGCACCGCCCATTTCAGTCGCCGCGTGCAGCACGACGGCCTGCTGCGGCGTGACCAGCAGCGAGATCGTCTTGGCCGTCATCGGCTCGGTCTGTTCGTCCTTCGTGGCCGTAAACTCGCTCTCGGTCTGCGTGTCGACCGCAAACACCTTGATGTCTTGCAGCACGATCTTCGCCGCCAGGGCATTCACGTCGTTGTTCGGGTGGCGAAACACCAGCACGTCGACGCGATCGCCGGGCATGATCAGGTTGCTCGAGCCCGACACGGGGTCGACCTTGACGTAGGCCACGCGGTAGCCCGGCGGAATCTCGCGGGCGGCCCCGGTCAGGTCTTCCTCGCCGAGCAGCTTCGAGGCCAGAATCGGCTCGCCCGCGTACACTTTCAGCCGCGTGCGTTTGCCTTCGACCTCTTCGAGCTTGGTGAGCGCCCCCTGGGGGATGATCCGCTTGGGCCATTCTTCCAGCTTGATGTTCTGGGCGGTCAGTTCTTCATTGGGGCGGATGTCGGTCAGCGCCACGAAGACCGGCTGGCGTTCGCCGACCTCCTCGCCCTTGGAGCGCGCATCCATCATCTGGCTGATGCCGATCGCAGCCACGAGGCCACAGCCCATTGCCAGGGCGATCAGGATGATTGATCTGGTACGCATGTGCCTCTCCCGGTAGTCCGGCCCCCGACGCAGGGGATCTCGCGTCCAACAGCACCTCGTGGGCGCTGCGGCGAACGATTCCGCTTCGTCGTTTCATCAAGGAACATTGGCGTCGGTGGGCAACAAACTTGACAAAAAAGTGAATCAAACCCTTAACGGCGCAATCTGCCCGCCAGGGAGCCCCCCGCAAGCGCAAGCAGTGGCGGAACTTTGCTCCCAGCGTTGCCGCCAACAGCACCGCTAGCTCCGCGGTGTGCCGCGTACCCTGCGGCTTGGTGGCTCGCGCCCCTTCGCGGCGCGAGAACCGTTCAGCCGCGTGACACTTTGTTCGGGTTCGGCCCTCGCGTCGTAACTCCGCTCGATTGGTAAACGCTCGTCGCCGACCCCGTTTGGGCAAACGGCTAGAGCAGCATGCCGGTGTAGGCAAAGTAGGCGATCGTGCCCAGGGCCAGCGGAATTCCATAGGGCAGCAGCAGCATGGAACTCTTGCGCTGCGCCGCGATGCTGGCCAGTTGTTCGGGACTGTGAATCGTGACCATCTCGTACCAGATGGTGAGGAACTGCTGGTAGTGCTCGCGCCACGCGCGGCGATAGAGCACCATCACCAGCGCGATTAGGCCGCCGAGGATCGCCGACACGCAAAAGGCGTACAGCGTGATCGTGGCTCCAACCCAGGCGCCGACGCCGGCCAGCAGCTTGACGTCGCCAGCGCCCATGCCGCCGATGGCGTAGGCGGGCAGCAACAGCGCCAAGCCGACGGCCGTGCCCAGCAGGCTCCAGCCGAGCCCCTCCCAGCCGAACGAGGCAGTGCTGGCGACCCAGCCGCTGATAATGAACGGAAAGGTGAGCCAGTTGGGCACCTTGAGCTTGTAGCCGTCGATCACGGCCGCCACGATCAACGTGACGGTGACGAACCAGATCGGCCAGTTTTCTGCGAAATGTTCACCGAACAGAGACGCGTCAACCATGGGGAAAAGTCCTTTGCGTCGGCCACCCTGTCTTGTTGTTCCAACCGCGCGTGCGGCATCTACCTAACGCTGCGCGAGCATCAGCGATGCCGAAGCGGCCAGCGCCGACAACACGTAGCAGGCCGCCTGGGCGGCGCCGGCCATCGACTCGACGGGCAGCAAGTAATACCACATGACAAAACTCCTCAAACGGCGCACGGCAGACAAGCCGCCGGCCGCCACTGGAAGCCTAGCACGTGGAAATGCCCGCGGTCGCGGCATTCGCGGGGGCGTCGCGACGGGGCCTCTGAACGAAAAAACCCTCGGCGTGCACAAGACACGCCGAGGGTGAAGGCTTTCCTTTGTCGCGGCCGCACCAGGCGGCGCGGGATCGGTTAGCTACCGATCGAGTTGGCCACGTTGTTGAACGTCGTATTGGCGTTCGAACCCAGGGAGTTAATCGCGGTCAGGCACACGATAATAATCAGTGCCAGCATCACCGCGTATTCGACTGCGGTGGGTCCATCTTCCGAAACGAGGAAACGCTGCATCTTCTTAGCAAGGTTCTTCATGGAATCCTCCGTTTGCGGCCTACCCCCGAGGGGGCGTTTGTTGCGGCCGTCTTGTTCGGCTCTGGCACCGCGGCGCCTGCATCGCGGCCCGAAGCCTGATAACCTGAAACGATATGCCTCCGCATTAACGAGACTCTTGCCGGCGCGGCCGCAAGCGGCCATGCCGGGGTGATTGTCGTGTCACGCGCGCTTGCGCACCTGGGCGAACGTCGCCCATCGTTTGCACCGGCGCACGTGACTAACAGTCATCCTTTCGGCAACCAGGCAGCCACGCCGCCTCGTCGGCGATCGTGGTCCACGGCTTTGCGTCCCGGCCTCACGACCGGTTTGCCCTTCTCGAGGATGTAGAGGCTGCAGGCCTCAAGCGTAAGTGGTTCGAATTGCCGGATGCGGCCTTTGAAAAATGTTTGCCGGGAACCCGGCCGATTCGATAGGAACTTACGTGCGATGTCCCACAGGACATCTCGAACAGCGAGCCCTGCGGCACCGCTCTTCTGTATGAAAGCTAGGTCGGCTTTCCCGCTTGTCAAATCCCCGGTCAAATCACGGCAAACCGCCCGACTTTTCCGGGCCGTCGACCCGCAACAGCGGCCTTCCCGCGTAGTCGTCGATCACCGCCCGGGGCACATCGACCGGCCTGTTCTCCAACTTGGCAGCCGCTTCGCCGCCGCCAGCCGTCGGCGCGAACGTCACGTACCACGTTTCTAAGTCTTCACCAGGCGGCGGCTGGTCGGTTTCCGTTGCGACGCCCGGCAACGGCTCGCGGCAGACCACGCGCACATCGTCGGTCATGCTGGCCAGATACGCCAACGGCCAGTAGGTCCACCAATCGTCGGCCACGATCCGCGCCGGCCCCGAGCGTTGCTGTAGGACATGCTCGTACGCCGCCTGCTTGGGCTCGACGGCCGCCGTGCGAAAGGCCCGATGCGAGCAACCGCCCGTGCCTTCGATGAACGCGAAGTAGCCCAAGTAAAACGTCACGGGAAACAGCCACGCCGCGACGAGCAAGACTGCGGCCGCCACGCGCCATCGCGCCCGCTTGGCCTCGACCCAATAAGCGATTCCCCGCGCCAGCACCAGCGCTCCAGGCGCCACCAGGCAAATGCCGTAGCGTTCGAAATGCGGAGCGATGGCCCGCGGCCCCGCCACGATGAAGAACCCGGCGAGCATCACAAACCACCCGGCCAGCAGGCACACGTCGCGCCAGTCGCTTGCGCCGTGCAGCCTCGCGGCCAGTCCGGCGACTGCCACGACGAGAAAGCCCGCCAGAACCAGGTTGCAGGCCAGCGGCAGCCACGCCAAGGCTGCATCGGCACCGGCCGCCGCGTCGACCCCGGCGAGGTACGTGTACACCGTGGCCCCCGAAAACAACCGCACGTAGTTCTGCATGAACGCCAGCAACGGCTCCTGCGGCCCGGGGCGCCCCGCGGCGTGATTCAGCAGAAACCACACGAGATACGCGCCCGCCGTGGCCACGGCCGCCAACCCCAAGAGCGACCACGTCCGCTCGGCCACCCGAATCCTGCGGCATGCCTGCACGAGCTCCTGCCGCCGCATGTAAGCGATCGGCACGACTACCAGCGGCGCGGCAAACACGTTCGTGGGGTGCACCACGATCGCCGCGGCCAACGCGATCATCGCCGCCACGGGCCACGTTTCTCGGCGTTCGGTGCGACGGTAGTGAATCAGCGGTAGGTACAGCACCAGCACCGTGGCCAACAGGCTCTGGCTGGCATCCCAGGCAAAACGGCTGTAGGCCACGTTGATCGGCAGCACGGCCAGCACGATCGTCGACACCAGCGCCGTGCGCTCGTCGTACGCCTTGCGGCATAGCAGCCAGTTCGCCGCAAGTGCCGCCAGCCCGCTGACCACGGCCACCGAGCGCAACAGCGTAAACGACGGCGGAAACAGCCAGTGCAAGGCGGCCAGCGGAAGCAGGAAGAACACGTTGACCGGGTTGCCGCTCGGGGTGCGCCAGGCGATCGGCTCCCCCTGCACGAGCCTTGCCGCCTGCACGCCCGACCACGCCTCGTCGCCGTTCACGCCGGGCAGGTTGCCCAGGTGCCAAACGCGCAGTGCCACCGACGCCACGAGCAGCGCCGCCACTCCGCCGGCCAGCCACCACGCGGCCGCGCGCATGCGGCGCGGCGCTTGTTGGGGGGCGGCAGCGGTTTCAACGGCAAGCGCCATCTCGGTCCCGGGGCGTGAGGCATTCGGGCCATTGCCGCAATTGAGGGCAACAGCCGGGGGCACTTTGGAAAGCTATCTTTTTCTGGGCCACCCGAGCGTCGAATGCTGGTGGCCTGCCCGCCTTCGACCTCCTGACGCGTCTGTGACGACTGGAACGCTGGGATGGATTATCTGGACACCGTGTTGCGGCGGCTGGCCGCTTCGGACCTTTGCAACTATCACCCCGGGCTGCCGGCGGCCACCGAACCGACGGCGCTGGCGGCGATCGCGCTATTCGCCCACGGCCGCGACACCCAGGCGGCCCGGTTGGCCGACCGACTGCTCGAAATGCAGAACCGCGACGGCAGCGTCGGTGTCGATCGCCTCGATCAGACGCCCGGCTGGGCCACCGGCTGGTCGGTGCTGGCCTGGCGCGCGTCGCAATCGAGCCCGGTCTTCCGGATCGAATACGTGCAGGGCATCGATCTGGCGCTGCAATGGATCCTCGACACGCAGGGCGCCCTGGTCGAGCAGACCGACGAAACCGGACACGACACCACCATGCTCGGCTGGCCCTGGGTCGACGGCACCCACTCCTGGCTCGAGCCGACGGCGATGAACTACCTGGCCCTGCGGCACACCAACCGTGGCGGCCACCCCCGCGCCCGCGAAGCCCAACGGCTGCTGGTGAATCGCCTGCTTCAAAGCGGTGGCTGCAACTACGGCAACACGGTGGTCTTCGGCCAGGAGCTGCGCCCCCACGTGCAACCCACCGGGTTGTGCTTGCTGGCTTTGGGGGGCGAGCAGGATACGACCGGGCGAATCGGCCGAGCCATCGACTACCTGCACGGCGAGCTTTCCGATCGAACGACAACCGCGTCGATGTGCTACGGACTCATGGGCCTGGCAGCGCACGATGCGTTGCCGGCCGAGAGCGACGACTGGCTGCAGGCCGCGGCCGGGCGGTCGCTCGCGCGCGACGCTTCGAGCTACCATCTGGCGCTGTTGGCCCTGGCGGCCTTGGGCAACGATTGCCCGCTGCTTCCACCCAAGACCGCTGGCCGTTCCCAACCGGCTCTCCCCTAAACCGAAGCAAATGCCATGACGACGGCCACCGCCCCCCCAACCCAGACCGAACCGCAGGGCCTCGATCGCCGTGCGCTGTTGATCGGCGCCGGCGCCGCGCTGGCCGGTGTGGCTGCCGTGCCGTGGTTGCGCGGCGTGATGCACGACTCGGCGGGCGTGTTCGTGGCCCGCAACCAGCGCTACGACGGGCCGCTCGCCCAGACCATTCGCGACGGGCTGCTGGCCACCGGGTTCGAGCCGGCCGGGGTGCGTGGGCGGCGCGTGCTGCTCAAGCCGAACCTCGTGGAGCCGGTGCGCAGTTGCCCTCAGATGACCACCAACCCGGCGGTCGTGGTGGCCGCGGCCGAGGTGTTTCGCGACTGGGGAGCCGACGTCGTCGTGGGCGAGGGACCCGGCCACATGCGCGACACCGAGTGGGCGCTGGTCGAGTCGGGCATGCAGGAAGCCCTCGACGACGCCAAGCTGCCATTTGCCGACCTGAACTACAGCCAGCTCGGCTGGGTCGAGAACCAGGGCCGCGCGACGACGCTACGCGGCTTTCACTTTCCCCAGCAGGTGATCGAGGCCGACCTGATCGTCTCGATGCCGAAAATGAAGACGCATCATTGGGTCGGCTACACCGGGGCGCTCAAGAATCTGTACGGCGTCATCCCCGGCATCAAGTACGGCTGGCCCAAGAACGTGCTGCACTACGCGGGCATTCCGCAGTCGATCTTCGACATCAACGCGTCGCTGCCGAAGACCGTGGCCATCGTCGACGGCATTCTGGCCATGGAGGGCGACGGTCCGATCATGGGCAGTGCCAAGCCGATGGGCCTCATTGTCGTGGGCACCAACAGCACGGCGGTCGATGCGACCCTGGGCCGGATCATGGAGTTCGATCCCGCACAGATCAGCTACCTCAAGCTGGCGGCCGACCGCCTCGGCCCGGTGGGCGAAGCCTTCATCGAGCAGCGCGGCGAGCCGTGGAGAGAAGTGGCCAGCCGCTTCGAGCTAATCGACGCCCCGCAGTTGCGCGGACTGCGCCCGCGCGGGGCATTGGTGACCTGACGCGGAGTTCACAGGTGGGAGCCCCATGAGCGAACCGGCATTCGTGCGTAACGGCGAGACCGCGAGAGCGAGTGGCGAGGCTGCGCAGTTCGAGCGGCACGTGGCCGGCTGGGCGGCACTGGCGGCCGTGCTGTGCTTCGCCGTGCTGTGCGGGCCGTTCTTTGCCCGCCGCGTCTACGTGGCCGACGACCTGGGCGAGTTCCACCTGCCCGTGCGCAACTTCTACGCGCAGCAACTGGCGCGCGGCGACGCGTTCGACTGGATGCCCAGCCTGTACGGCGGGTTCTACATTGCCGGCGAAGGGCAACTCGGCGCGTACCACCCCTGGCACCTGTTTCTCTACCGGTTCCTGCCGCTGGGAGCCGCCTTCGACATCGAGCTGCTGGCCAGCTACCCGCTGCTGTTCCTCGGCACGTACTTGCTGCTCCAGAGGCTAGTGGCTCGCCGCGACGCGGCACTCCTCGGCGCGCTGGTGTTCACCTTCGGCGGCTTCAACCTGCTGCACTTCGTCCACCCCAACGCGATCGCGATCGTCGCGCATCTGCCCTGGATGCTGTTGGCCGCGGACGTCGCGCTCGCGACGCCGAGCCGACGCCGCCGCGCGTGGGCCGAGTCAGCGCTTGCGCTGCTCGTCGCCTCGCAATTGCTGTTGGGCTATCCGCAATACGTGTGGTTCTCGCTGTTGGCGGGCGTGGCGCTCATCGCCTGGAGGATGGTTCTTGGGCAAGCACGCCGTGCGCGGCTCGTGTCGATCGGCGTTGCCGTAACCTTGGGCGCGATGATCGGCGCCGTGCAATGGCTGCCCACCTGGCACGTGCTCGGAGAGTCGGTGCGGCAAACGGCCGACCCGGGCTTCGCCAACACGGGCTCGCTGCACCCGCTGAACCTCGTGCAGCTCTTCGCACCCTACCTGTTCCAGACGCGCGTCGTGGGGCAGAACACGCACGAACTCGGTCTGTATGCCGGGGCTGTGTCGACGGTGCTCTGTCTCTGGTTGTTGAGTCGGCGGCGCGAGTGGGGCCGCTACCGGCCGCTGGTGCGCGGGCTACTCGTGTTCTGTGCCCTGGCGCTGCTGTTGGCCGCCGGCGAGTACGGAGGGCTGTATCGCCTGCAATCACTGGTGCCGTTGGCCAATCGTTTCCGCTTTCCCTGCCGGGCGATCGTGCTGGTGCAACTGGGCATGGCGGGACTGACGGCCGTGGCCGCCGTGTTGTTGTTCGAAACCGCCATCCAGGCCCGGCGCGGCGCCCACACGACGGATCGAGACGATCGCGTGCTGTGGCTCGCCGTGTTGGCCAGCGTGGCGCTCGCGCTTTCGGGTCCGCTCGTTTGGCCGCAGTACGTGGCCTCGCCGCTCTTGGTGTGGAGCGGTCCGCTACTGGTTGGTTTGGCGGCGCTGCTGGTGGCGCTGGTCGAGCGCGGCGTGCGCGGCGCGGCCGTGGCGCTGGTGCTGTTCGCGGCCACCGATCTGTCCGCGTACGGGATGAGCTATGCCGTGTACGGGCGCACGGCGGGGTTGCATGAGTATGTGGCCGACGTCGCGCTGCCTCCCGACACGGTTCGGCCGCGCGCGGCGGCTCCCGCGCCGGCGAAGGGCCCCCGCGTCGGCGACCGCATGTTGCTGGCCGGCGTGACGCGCGTCGATGGCTACGCCGGACTCGAACCCGCCAAGCAGCTCGACTATCGCGATCCACGAAGCTGGCAGCTCGCCGGAGCTCATTGGGCATGGCAGCAGGACGACGACAGGGCGGGGCACAAACGACGCTGGGTATCGCTGTCGCCTACCGCGCCGCGCGTGCGGTTGGTCGCGCAGACGCGGGCTGCGCCAGGAGCCGCAGACGCGGAGTCCTGGAGTTTGGAATTCGTTGCTGTCGAGCCGCCGCTTTCGCTGCCGCCGTCCGAGCCCGGTACGGCCCGCGTCGTGCGCGACGCGCCTGGAAACATCGTCGTCGAGACCGTATGCCCCGCGCGGCAATTGCTGGTGACCACCGAGAGCTTCGATTCCGGCTGGCAGGTCACCGTCGACGGCAAGCCGGGAACGGTCGTGCGGGTTGACGGCGATTTCCTGGGATGCGTGGTCGACTCGGGAGACCATCGCGTCGCCTTCACCTTCCAACCTCGGGCCCGCTGGCTGGGAATGCTCGTCGGTGCCTGTGGCCTAGGGTTATTGATGGCAGTGGCCTGCGTCCGCTGGACCCGCTGCCCGCAGGCATGCACTACGGGAGACTCCCCATGAACCGACCGGCACTCGACGAGGCTTTGATTACGGCCGTGCTCCCCGTTTACAACGAGCGGGGCGTGCTGCTCGAGCTGTTTGCCCGCGTCGAGCGGGCCATCGAGGCGGCCGGAGCTCGTGGCGAATTTGTGTTTGTCGACGACGGCTCGACCGACGGCAGCGCCGAACTGCTCGATCGGCTGGCCAAAGAACATCCGCACGTTCGCGTGCTGCACCTCTCGCGCAACTTCGGGCACCAGGCCGCCGTGCAGGCCGGACTGGCGCACGCTGCCGGCGACGTCGTCTTTTTGCTCGATAGCGACATGCAGGATGCGCCCGAGGCGCTGCCGCGGTTTCTGCACGAGTGGCAGGAGGGCTTCGACGTCGTGTACGCGCTGCGCAAGGATCGGCCCGAGTGGTGGTGGAAGCGCCTGCTGTTTGCCGGCTTTCATCGCACGATGTCGGCGGTGTCGGATACCGCAATTCCGTCCGGTGCGGGGAACTTCAGCCTGATCGATGCCCGCGTGGTGGAGCAGATCGTGCGGCTGGGAGAGCGCGATCGCTACCTGCCGGGGTTGCGGGCCTGGGTCGGATTTCGCCAGACCGGCATCCCGGTGCAACGGCGCCAGCGCTACGACGGCAAGCCCCGCGTGCGCTTAAGCGGCCTGTGGCGACTGGCCAAGACGGCGATCTTCTCGTTCTCGACGTTCCCGGTGTTCGTGTTCTCGCTGCTGGGCTATACGGCGCTGGCCGTGTTTGCCGGCTTGAGCGGGTTCTCGCTGTTCTGCCGCCTGTTTACCGACCTGGCCATTCCCGGTTGGACGTCGACGGTGCTGGTAGCCAGCTTCTTCGGCGCGATCAACGCGCTGGGCATCAGCATGCTCGGCGAGTACGTGTCGCGGATCTACGACCAGGTGCGCGGACGGCCGCTGTATCTCGTGGACCGCGCAGTCAATCTGCGGTCGCAAGTGACGCCGGAGGCCAGCGCATCGACCTCACCCGAGGATCGGGCGTACGAGCGGCTGCTCGAGGAATCACAGGAACTCGTGGATCTCGTCGAGAGCAAGGCTCCCGAGCCACGGCACGAAACGCCCCTGAGCTCGCAGGCTCACAGCGGCCGCGAGTAGTCGCTACGCGGCCGAATCGGCCCACGACGCTGTACCGCGTGCCTCGTGCCAGAGTTGCCACAGCACCCACGGCGCCCGGGCTGCAGGCAGGCAGAGCAGAGGCGCGATCAGCGAGCCCCAGTACTGGTTGAAGTCGTGCCCGACGATGCTGAAGGCGATCGCATACAGTGCCACGCAAAGCGCGATGCGCAAGCCGGCGGGCGTCGTCCAGGTGGCGGCGCCCAGCAGGGCACACGCCAGGTAGATGCCCGTGACCCACTGCGGCAGCAGCAACAGGTAGGCGTTCATCTGCGCCGTGGAGATCAGGAAGCCGGCCCCGCCGAAGCGAAACCAACTGTCGGTGTGGGCTACGGCATCGGGCGCGATGCGCGGCCCAACCTGCCAGGCGTGCAGTGCAAAGTAGACAGCGTACGCGGCCAATCCTGCGCTCCAGCCGATCAGCTCGCGGGTGTTGCGTTCGCGCGCGGCGAGCGCGAGACATAGCAGGCAGTACGGCGCGGCCAGCTCGCGAAAGAACAGTGCGGCCAGCCCACAGACGACGCCGGCCGCCGGCTTGCGGATGCCGAAGCAGACGGCCGAAAGCGCCAGCAGCACGCCCGACCACAACTCGGCCAGCAGCACGGCGTTGCCCAGGAAGCAAGGCAGCAGCGCTCCGGCCAAGAGCAGCACGACGAGGATCGCTTGCTTCGGGCCTTCCTCATCGGCCACCAGGCGGAAGCTGGCGAGCACCAGTGCCAGGCCGATCAGCCCGAGCAGGGCGTGGGCCATGGCGAACTCGGGCAACTGGCCGACGAGCCAGATAGGTAGCGGCGTGCGCCAGTTGAAGATGCTGGCCGTGGGGTAACCGCGCTCGGTCAGCTCGGCGGCCACGGCATCGTAGTACGATTCGCCGCCGTGCATCCTCTCGACTTCGGCGCGATAGAGCGCCAAGTCGCCCGGCCCGCGGTTGGGAGCATCGGCAAATCCGCTTTTCCACGGCGAGAACGTGATCGCCACGAAGAACCCCGCCGACAGCAGGAACACTACCAGCCAGAGCCGCGCGTGCGTGCGCTGGTGCAGCGGGTCGGCATGTTCGAGGGCGGTGGCCATGCGGCAAAGTCCGGGGGGATGGAATGGCCCCTCGGGCAGGCGAAGGGCGTGTGAGCTACTGGCGTAACTCAACAGTAGCATCGGCCGCCACGGGCCGAGCGCTCAAGAGCAGCCGCGCGGGGGCAGGCGCGCAGCGGACGTAAACCGCACAACCGGACCGCTATGCCGTCTCGGGGGCCTTTTCGGGCTGCACGCGATCGTAGAACGTCAGGGCGAACAGCACCAGCACGACCACCGAGGCGATGGCCGGGGTGGCCCAGAAGCCGGACCAGTCGTGGCCGCCGTCGCTGGTGGTGAACAGGGCTCCGACGCGGCCGGCCAGGTTCGAGCCGATGAAGCCGCCCACGCCCCAGGTGATGAACGCGATCAGGCCCTGGGCCGAGGCGCGAATTGTGCGAGGGGCCTTCTTGTCGACGTAGATGTAGCCGGTGACGAAGAAGAAGTCGTAGCAGATGCCGTGCAGCAGGATACCGCCGTAGAGCATCCACATGCGGTCGTCGGCATTGCCGATGGCGAACAGCCAGTACCGCAGGGCCCAGGCGGCCATGCCGACCAGCAGCATGTACTTCACGCCCAGCCGCACGAAGAAGAACGGCATCACGAGCATGAAAAAGATCTCGGACATCTGCCCGTAGGTCATCTTGGCCACGGCGTTGGGTACCTGCACGTCTTTGAGGAACGTCTCGGCGAAGCTGTAGTAGAACTGCAAGGGGATGCAGATCAGGAACGAGCCGATCACGAACACGGCGAACGACCAGTGCTTAAGCATGGCCAAGGCGTCGAGGCCCAGGATCGTGCGCACGTCGGCCTTGCCGCCGGGATTGGGCGGCGGCGTGTGCGGCAGCGACAGGCAGAAGATGGCCATCAGCACGGCCGCTCCGGCCCCCAGTTGGAACGGCAGCGGCGTGTCGGCTACGGCCTTGGGGCCCGGGGCCGCCTCCTCGCTGGCAGCCGCTTCGCCTTCGACCGCCACCGCTTCGGTCGTGTGCATGTCGAGCACCAGGCCGCCTTCGGGCGTGATGGCCGTGTAGCCGACCAGCAGGCCGGCCACGATCCAGCCGATCGTGCCCAGCACCCGCACGCCGGGAAACTGTGTCTCGGGATCGCTCATGTGGCTGAACGACAGCGAGTTGGTCAGCGGCAAGGTGGGCATGTAGCACAAGAAGAACAGGATCATCAACGGCAGAAACACCGTGTAGTTGGACGTGAATGACAGCCCCAGCAGCAGCACCCCGCCGACCAGGTGCAGCACCGACAAGATGCGCTGCGTGGCGAAGAAGCGGTCGGCGATCATGCCCACGAAGAACGGGGCCACCATTGCCCCGATGGGCGAGGTGGAGTAGATCATGCCCTTCTGCGGATCGGTGAAGCCCAGCGTGTTGCTGATGTAGCTGCCCATCGAGACGAACCAGGCACCCCACACGAAGTACTGCAGGAACATCATCACCGACAGCTTGACGCGGACCGAGACGTTCATCGGCACGATGCCGACTTCGCCGGCGGGCGTGGTGATCTCGCTGGAAAGGGGTTCGTGCTCGTCGTGCGACATCCGTAGGGCTCCTCGATGGGTCTAGCGCCAGCAACGCGGAACGCCCATTCTAGTGCCCGCCCGCGCTCGACGAAAGCACCCCGCACGACCCTCGCAATCCGCAGCAAAGCCCGGCGAAACCGCGATTCGCACCGGGTGCGGAGCCCAATATTTGATCCCCGCCCTAGAATACACCAGTAAGCCCGCGCGGCACCGACCGACGTCTCTCCTCGAACCCCAGATGCACGCATGGCCACGGCAAGCTACTCTCGCAACACGCACTCGCTGGTGATCGGCTACATCCTGTGGATCTTCGGATTCATGGGGGCCCATCGCTTCTACTACGGCAAGCCGGTGACCGGCACCATCTGGTTCTTCACGCTGGGGCTGTTGGGCATCGGCTGGATTCTCGACCTGCTATTCATCCCGGCCATGGACCGCGAGGCCGATCTGCGGTTCACGCCGGGGCCGCTCGACTACACCATCGGCTGGCTGCTGCTGACGTTCCTGGGCGTGTTCGGCATCCACCGACTCTACATGGGCAAGTGGCTCACCGGCATCCTCTACCTGCTCACCGGCGGCCTGTTCCTCGTCGGCTGGCTGTACGACCTGCTGACGCTCAACACCCAGATCGACGAGATCAACCGCCGCACCCCGGCCTACGCCTACTGAGCCGCCTCTCGGGTGGCTTTTTCTGAAGCGGCTGCGCGGCCGTTTTTGGGTCGTAGGGGGCGAAACGTTTCTCGGCCTCTAAGCGTCTCGCCGAGAAACCACGCGGGCGACGATGCAAAGCCGCCCGCGGCCTCGTCTTGCGGCGAACCTCATCGTCACGCGCGAGAATCCAGCAAACGGAGAAACTCGACGCCGCGCGTGCAAAGTCCGCAGGCTCCCATCTTCGCTCTGGGAATCGTGCAGGCAACACCGGTTTTTGGCCGGGGGATGAGGGGTGCGCAGCGAGTGGGCTGCCGCGCAGAGCATTCTGCTGCCGTAGCCCGACGCAAGCTGAGAGACACGAGTTGAGTGTGCAGGACACGCCCTCCTGTGTCACTAATTGTAGCTTGGCAGGGAGGCGGTCTAACCCGTACCGGATCGAGGGCGCTGCGGTACGAGGTGGACCGGAACGCACAATCAGATAGACTCCGCGAAAGTGCAAGCTGCAAAAGGAGCTGCTACGCCGATATGTCCGCAAGTTGAACACGTGGCTTTGGCGCAACATTACAATGACGGCTACCTAGGCTAGCTGCTTGAACGTTGAGGCAAGCGTCGCATCGCGTTTCTAGAAGGGGATCTCCATGTCAAACTCCTTTCACTTTGTTCCGCTGAGCGTCTTTGTTTTTGCATGTGAGATGGTCTTGTTTCCCTGTATCTCGCTGGGGCAGTCCCAAGTCGAAGATGCGAGCGACAAGCTCATCGATCCTGCTGTGCTGCTCGAAAAGCCACCCGCTGTTCCAGTCCACCTCCGTGAGTTCTTCGATCGGATGGAAGCGGCCAATCGCCGTTCCCAAGATGTGTTTCAAAAGCTGTCGACCGCCCAAATGAATTTCAAACCCTCGAATGGGACCCACACTCCGCGTTGGAACGCCGAGCACATGGCAGGCCGACAGCTCCTGTTTTTCTCGCAGATCTACCATGCTCTAGATCCCAAGATTCCGGTCTTCGATTGGAATCCAGCACAGATGCCACCAGATTACAAAGCGCGTCATCCGGAGTGGAGCGGCAAGGAAGAAGCACGCGCCATGCAAAGGGTTGATGATTTTTGTCGGCGCTACTCCTACCTTCTGGAGAGCACTGCACTGGATGCGAAACCTCCAGCCACTAATTGGCCCTCACTAAGAGCTTTGTTGCTGCAAATGGAGCGGCACTACGATGAGCACACAGCCAACGTTGTGAAGAAGTTTGAATTGCCAGACTGGCCTAAGGAATAGTCCGCCACGTAAGCTCGTGTCGATTTCGCAGCTGACTCATGCAGCCTTGGGCCGCCGACGGTTGGTCACCATTTCAAGGCCAGCAATTCGAAGTAGGCCAATGGAGCGATTTCCGCCTTCGTGACTCGGGCCATTGGCTGTCGATGGACAGCAATTTGGCAGTCCTCTCGGTGGCGCCAACGTCCTGGTGGCTGAGCCGATCTGGCTCGGTACGGCTGTCGTGGCCGGCAGCCCAGAGATTGCACGCCCTCGATCGACGCGGCGAGATGAAGTCAGTCCATGGCGGTCGACGCAGCCGGCGGGAAGCAACGGGCAAGTGGCGAGGCGATCGACAGCCACGCGCGTCTCGCCTGCACTTGTTTTCTTTTGGAACACATCGTGCGCGGCGCCGAGGCTAACGCGCAATTTCGCAATGCGGCAGAGATCGCTCGAGTTCGGCGATGCCAGCGTCCGTGACGTTCGTCCGGTGGAGTTCGACCTTCTTTAGATTGGGCAGGGTGGCCAGGTGCTGGAGTCCTTGGTCGGAAATGCTTGTCGCGCGCAGGCGCAGGTATTCGAGATTGCGAAGGCGATGCAAGTGGCGCAGTCCGTCGTCGGTAACGTCGCTGCGACTGAGAGAGAGCGTGCTGAAGCTGGGGAATGCGTTCAGATGCGCGACGACTTGCGCGAGTTCCTCGTCGGTGAAAGGACGCCGTGGATCGTAGCCCTCGCAGGCCGGCCCGAACGAGACTCGAATCGCGTCGTAGAAGCATTTCTCGTCGTCGATCCAGCTTCGCAGCCAGCTCGGACCGATCATTTGGATTCCATAGGTTCCCCCGCGCTCCTCGATGGCCCGGATCGCTGCACCTCGGTTGCGAGCCCGGCTCAGCGCGATGCCCAGCACAACGGCAACCTGTCAGCTCTCGATTCGGCGCTTCGCTCGTGGGCCGCGAGGGGCCGGCCGTAGGCGAAGGACTTGTGTCGCGCGACGCGATCGAGGATAGTTTGAAATTGCATCCTGAGTCTGTTCTCAAGACCACAAAGCTTGGTATTTCCATCCCTGCCGGCCGCCGCACAGGATGCACTCGTCTACGGGCGTCGGACTGCACGGATGCCTACGCTGAAAAGGATCAATCAGTTGGGCGGTGCCACGCCATCCCTGAATCGTCAACGCATCATAGATCACGGTGAGGTTTTTACCCCTCCCGGCCTGGTCAATGACATGCTCGACCTTGTTCGGCAGGAGTGTGAGCGAATCGAGTCGAGGTTTCTCGAGCCGGCATGCGGTGATGGAAACTTCCTGGCCGAAGTGCTGCGACGGAAACTCGCGACGGTCCGAAAACGGAATGCAAAGAGCCGCGACCGTTGGGAGCGAGACGCCGTGTTGGCGGTGACCAGCCTCTACGGAATCGACCTGTTGGGCGATAACGTGGCTGCCTGTCGAGCGCGCCTCGGCGCAGTCGTTAACGAGGCGCACAAAGCGTTGTTTAGCGAAGCCCTTCCTGATGTGGCCAACTCTGCGATTGCCTACATCTTATCGCAGAATGTCGTCCAGGGAGATGCGCTATCATTCCGCACAACGGACGGCGGGGCGATTATCCTTCCGGAGTGGTCTCCCTTGAACGGACAAATGCTCAAGCGGCGAGACTTCCGCTTCGATCACTTACTTGAGCATCAGCGGGTCCAATCGCTCCCACTGTTCAGCGATCTGGGCGAAGAGGTCTACCTCCCCGAACCTGTACGCGACTATCGCCCCTGTCATTTCTTGCACGTCGCCCAGCAGGAGGTTGCGACGTGAGCGAGCAGCGACCTTATCATAACCCCGATATCCTAACCTGCCTGGCCAACCTCAGTGCCGACGAGGTCTTTACGCCACCAAAACTCGCCTCGGCGATGCTCGACCTCTTGCCCCAAGACCTCTTTCGTCGGCCGGACACAACGTTTCTCGATCCTATCTGCAAGTCCGGCATCTTCCTGCGCGAGATCGCCCGCCGACTTAACGAGGGGCTTCAGGACCAAATGCCCGACTTGCAGAAACGTGTCGATCACATTCTCACCAATCAAGTATTCGGCCTCGGCATTACCGAGCTCACCGTACTCCTCGCCCGCCGGAGCGTCTATTGTTCCAAAAAGGCCGACGGCAAGTTCAGCATCGCCACCCAGTTCACTACGCCCGAAGGCAATATCCGTCTACCCAAAACAAAGCACCGCTGGGACAGCAGCGGAAAGTGCGAGAATTGCGGCGCAAGTCAAGGGGAGTATGACCGTAGTGAAGCGCTCGAAGCATACGCTTACCCATTCATCCACGGCATCGACCCACGAGAGCTGTTTAAAATGAAATTTGACGTTATCGTTGGTAATCCGCCGTATCAGTTATCGACAGGCGGGTCAGGACGACAGGCTCGGCCCCTTTATAACTTGTTTGTGGAACAAGCCAAGAAGCTAGAACCGCGGTACCTCGCCATGATCGTGCCGTCGCGTTGGTTCGCCGGCGGCATGGGACTGGATGACTTTCGAGAGTCGATGCTCACCGACAATAGGATTCGCTCGATTGACGACTACCTCAGCGCATCGGAAGTGTTTCCTGGGGGCATGGGCGGCAAGGGCGGAGTATGCTATTTCCTATGGGACCGAGACAATCCCGGGAAATGTCGTGTCGCAACTGGCTCTGTTGAAAACCTGCTTTCGCCTGAGGAGCATGATATTGTGAGTGAGCGCC
>ERZ869936.335-NODE-335-length-47677-cov-7.052245_pt1 | contig 47677 bp, 70 predicted proteins | sample MGYA00520876_ERZ869936 | MGnify/ENA primary metagenome ERZ869936 (study PRJEB32218, sample SAMN09650985) | biofilter metagenome | isolation source: enrty point of leading RO module | place: Saudi Arabia: Thuwal, RO plant located on Red Sea | collected 2016-02-17 ... | reverse complement strand
TTCATACGTGCGCGACAGCCGCTCCAAGCGGTTGATATGCTCCTCCACGTCGGACTGCAAATTTTCCCACTCAATGTCCATCTGGTCGGTTCTCCACTTATTTCTCAAGATCGCGGCGGCATGATGTCTCTTGCTTGGTACGGCCTTCCACGGAGGCCGCGTCCATGTCCTGGCCACCCAATATAGTGGCTGCCACTATGATGAGTTCCGCGTGCTTGCTGCTTGTAAGCCTTAGGAGCCTTCACGGTCCGCCTCCTCCCGCAACCTCCCCAGCCGGTAGGTCTGCACCGCCAGCAACAGCAAGGCGACACCCGAGATCCACTGCCAAATGTATTCACTCACGTTCCACCTCCTCTACCCGTACACCTGCGGCTTGGGCTTGCTCTTTCATGTCGTATGCGGCCGACCAAAGCATTACGCCGTTAGTCCGCTGAAACAGACAAACATCAAATTGAGCTAGTATGTCTGCGGAGATCGTGATGTCCTCGCGAAACTCAAACAACAAGCCAATTTCCCCGCACAGATCCCGGCACTTCAGCACTTCGGGAATCCAGCGATCCGCGTCGGCTTGGGTGCGGATGGTAGGGGTGGTGATTCGGACGTTGGACCACTGCTCGTGAACCACGCCATCGCCGAGCACCAAATCGCAGGGCCAAATATCCCGTAGCCCCTCACTCCATGGCATCCAGAACCGTACGTGCGGGCACTGGTCGATCAGTTGGAACAGGTCGCGGATGAGTTCGGCGGGGGTATAATCTGAAGACCGAAAACTACTGTCTGAGTGCTCGTGGGCTTCACTTGTAATCTCTCCAAAGTTGCCGACGAAGCCGCAGCCAAGGCACTTACGAAGCGTCCGCCCCGATTCATCCACCACTGGAGCATCGAGCGGTAGCTGCGAGATGTCGAGGAGAAGGATGTTGGGTGCCTCCCAAACTTGATCCCTCAACCGTGCCGCACGCTGGCGGGATTCGTGATGGATCGGGGCGTTGAACGGTCGCTCCGTCAGCGGCAATTCAGCCTCAGCCTTGACCGCCGCATCGGTTACAGCGTCGATACGATCTGCTGATTCCTTCGCAGCCTTGATCAGTGCGGTCGCCATCAGCGATGCTTTTTCTTCCGCCCGCACCCGCTCCCACGCTTCGGGGTGCAGGATGATCGAGTCGCGAATCGGCGGCTTCCCAAACTCGTAGCTGGCCTCGACTGAGTGCGTCCACAGGTTGGCTTGTTCAAGTTTCATTAATCCAGGTCCCCCAAATCAGCAAGCGTAATCTCCTGAATCGGCGCTCATCTATTCACTAAAGCTCAGCCGCAGAGTCATTCGTCAAAAAGCCTCCCTTTCTCCTTGGCGTCCCGGAAGGCCTGAGCGACCTCCAGGTGGAGGCCTACCAAGCAGGCGTGCGAGAACCCTTGGTATATACGATCTAGCTCTCTGAGCCGTAACTGGCGGTGACTCCAGTTGTCGGGGCAGAGCCTAGAGTCTCCGACCGACAGAGAGTCCCTAATGCAATTGCCAGTATTTTCCTCGGCAGCTTGAGCAGCTGCTTCTAGTTCGGCGTTCGTCATTCCCGGAATAGCCTCCCCCTTCCCCTTTTTGCTTTACGGAAAGCAGCAGCCACCGACGCCCCTAAACCATCGTCGATCGCAACGTGGTATCTTTGGTAGAGTAGGGCGAGAGCCTTGAAGTGGCGGCGGTGTTCAACATGACTTTCTCCTTGTGCGGGCTCACGGCCCATCGCAGCCGAAGCTGGTCACAAAACAGGTTCGCCACATGCGCTTTCGCCAGCCCATCGTAAAGCGCATTGAGAAGATGTCTTGCTTTTCCAGGTCTCGGCGGCCACAGCAGCAGCCTCCAGCTGTTCGTTAGTGAAAGACTCAAGCAGCGATTGGTAGTCAGTTTCCATGTGATTCCTTCCTCATTCGGCAAAAAGAACTCCTCGCTTGGCGGAGCGGAATGCAAGAGCGACTTCGTCTCCACGACCCTCATCTATGGCGCGGTCGTATCCGGGAAAGATGCCTTCGAGTTCGTGGTCTCGGGCGAAGACTCGCTCTTCATGCCAATCGTCCCAGTACGTGAGCCCCAAGGAAGCTGGGGCGGGCGATGCGATAGAGCCAGAGAACCAACAGAACTCGCAACGGGATTCTGTGAGTTCCTGCCACGAAACAGCAGATACGGCAGCGAGTTCAAGCTCTTCGTTTGTCATCAGGCCCTCCTATTCGGGAAACAGAGCGCCCCTTTTGGCATTTCGGAAAGCGCTAGCGACTTCGTCTCCCTTTCCGGCGTCAATCGCTTGGTGGTAGCTGGGGTAGATCATCGAGAGGGCATGAAAATGGAGATCTCCCTTCTGGGTATTCATGTTTTCTCTGGACTCACGGTCCAAAGTTGTCATCGCCGGTCACCAAACGGTTTCACCACAGGATCCAGTGGCGGCCCAATGAGCAGCGCACGAATAAGTGGTCCGGTTGCTCCATGTCTCCGCTGCGACTGCTGCATCTTCCAGCTGGCTGTCCGTTAAGCTGTCGCGAATGGCCTGGATTCCGCTTCTGCGGTAAATGCCGATTATTTGGTCAGTATTCGCCATGGGTTTCTCCTTTCATCGGATCACGATAAAGACCGCTAGCCAAAGCCCGCCGAGAATGACGAACGCGACGATCAGGGGCGCTAGCGCAATCCACCAGGGCACGCCAAACAACATCGTGAAGGCGGAGAAGGCCGTTCCAGCCAAGTACCCAACGACTTCGGGCTGGCGATACCAAGGTGGTGCGAGCGGCATGACGGGCTCCTAGGGTTTAACCTGCGAGCGCACGAGGAGGCCGCTCGCTTCAGTACCAGAACAATTGTCCTGGGGGTGGGCTCGTGACGTTCATAATCATGAGCAGGTCCTCCTTTTCAGATGGGTCTCCCTCCGGCTCGCACAATCCCGCCGAGCCGAAGAGAAGCGTTTCCTCGTTATCTTGGTCTTCGCTCATGATCACTCGGCAAACAGCTGCCCTGGGGGGATGGGCTTTGGCGCGGAAAAACTCCACTGGTAGTCAGGGTAGACATGCTCCCAAATGATTTCCGTGAGTTTCGGCGAAAACCAGTCTATCGGGGTGCTGTTTTCACTCATGCTCTACCTCTGCTCCGAGATGATCAACAATAACTGGGGCGCCCTTCTTGCGAAGCAGCTCCCTGCGCTTCCTCTCTTTGATCCGCATCGCCTTCAGTTGCTCGTCCCACGAACATCCACAGCGATCATACGATCCGCAATTCTCACACCTCACGCTCAGCCTCCTCCCATCATTTGTCCGTTCGGTCGAAACCGACTCCTTCAGGCCCCCAAACGATTTCCTCGATCTGCTTCAATCGCCGATCCAAGTCGGCGTTAGTAACTCCATCGATCCCAGATCCAAGCTGGCCAAGCTGCTGGCGGAACGCAGTCTCCGCGACACGCGACCAATTCACCTCAGGATGCCGCTTCATCTCTTCATTCAGGTCGGATGGAACGTGAACCAGTCTCTGGGTCCGCCCCCCGGAGTCAGCTTTTCGCCCTACTCGTGTCATGGCCGTTTCTCCAGGGATTCCTCAATCGCTCTGCGAATGACATCGGACCAGCTGCGAGGGGAAGCTTCAAGCATCCGCTGGTAAAGCTCTTCCTCAATCGAATAGGAGGTCCGACGCCACTTGTCTTTCGTCTTCGCCAGCTTCGGGTTCTTGCAAATGCAAACCGCCTTGTGAAGCATCGACAGGTACTTGCCGCAACTCAAGCACTTGGCGTCGATCTCGCGTTCGGTCATCAATCGTTCTCCGAAATCCTGATCGGCCCAGCAATTCGAATGTAAACCGCGCGGTGATACCCACCCCAGTCTGCGTGGCTGTGCGGCGCATAAACCCCGTCGCCACAGAGTAACTTGTTGTGGCAATGATCACGCCCGTTTTGGTACGCATACACTGCATCTTTGGGGTACACCTCAGCGGCCATCGATTGCGTAATTTCGCACGGTGGGTGTTCGGATTTCTCGACCCAATTCGCCACCAGGAAGCCCCTGCTTATGGGGGTCAAGATTCCCCCAGTGGATTCCTCTGAGGTGGAGATATAGCTTCCGCATCCTGCCATCGAGAAGGCGGAAACTGACAGAACCAACGCCAAAAACACAATCTTAAAGTCATCCACCATCATAGGAGGTCCTCCTGAAATTGTTCTTTAGATATCCTTTTGCCCCAAAGAGAGGGGACTAGTTCGGCGAATGCCGGGGAAACCATGCATGCTTCCCTTTGCTGGCCTTCAAGACGGATTGAGAGCTGAGCGTACTGGCCAAGGTGCAGCGAAGTGCTTATGACCTTGCCGAACGACCCAACTTTAGGAACGTATATCCCGGTTTCGCGAAGCTCCGGATAGTTCCCGTATCCGAGCCTAACGAAGTCCCCCTTCGTGGGGGCTGGGGCAAATGGCCAAGGATCGGTCTGGCACAGGTGGATGGAAATGCTAACTAAAGGCTCAACTCCTGAGGCAATCGGATCCCAAGACACGAACCACAGGTCTCCCTGTTGACGAATGCTACGCACTCGAAACGGCTGAAGAGCGGCGATTTCGGGCGTTAGGCAGCAATCAGGCACCCAGTATTCAGTTCCCTCCGGGGTTGTCGGGGTCAGTTTCACGATTCAACTCCAGGTCAATGAATTCGGGAACAAGCGTTCCAGCTCGTTTCTTTCTCTTTCGTCGGGCGATGAACACCCTCAAGCGATCACGGGCCTCCTCGCGTGCGTGAAAAGCTTTCAGCTGGCTTTTCACGTACTTCCGGGAAACGCTGTAATTATTCTCCGACTGCTTCGTCTCCCGCATCCACCGCTTTTCGATCGCCTTCTCCAGCGAAACCAGCCGCTTTGGGGGATTCCGCAGAGGCCTCTTGCGAATAACCCTAGCCCGGTACTTCACAACGGCCTTACGGCACTTCTCGACATCCACCCGGCTCGGATCGATCATCCTCTTCTGTCGCTTGGCGACCAAGATCTCAATCCTGCGAGCGATCCCGAGCCAGCTCAGGCCCCTCTCGTAGTACCAATTCCCCAGCCTCAGCAAAGCCCTCCGGTGCCTCGGCATGGCCCGGTATTCACGCTTCGGCTTCTTCGTCCTAAGCGTCGGGTACGTCCGCCACCACTGAGAAACCGCCCACCGGCCAAAATCCTGAGCCAGAAGCTTCAGGTGGACCCACTCCTCGGAATGGATCTCAATCCCCCAATCGCACAAGATGTACCGGGCAGGCTTCTGGAAGTTCCCAGAGGAGTGGGTGAAATCCCTAGGAGACCGAAAGGCCAGCGGAAGCCTAGGGAAGAACACCACAAAGTTCCGCCCTAGGCGCTTGTAGAGCTTCTTCCACGCTCGCCTCTGGCGGATGGGCTTTCCCCAGTCACGCTCGTCCTCAACCACAATCTCGGGAGGATCGATCCAAAGCTCGTCTTTGCGAGCGTGATAGACCAAAAGAGCCTCAGCCTCCTGAAGGGACTGAGGACAGCGGTCCGCATGGTTGATGTAGATGTAACTCCGCTTCCGGAGTATTCTTCGTTTAGCCACTGCAATTGCGGTTGTAGTGCGCTAGGGCCTCCGCCAGGGTCAGGGCTGGCGGTCGGCCCGTTTTCACGCGAGGCTCATTTTTTGCCGTTAATCTTGGCGGAGCCGCCAACGTTCTTAACGGTCTTCTGGGGCATCCGCGCTCCGCTCTGCCCGCTAGGAGGGCTGACACTCTTGCTTCCGCCCTTGGGCGCACCCTTGCTCGATTTAGGCATGGGACTTCTCCGGTGTGAGGGAATTGATCTTTTCGCTGAAGTCGAAAAACTCGCTCCCGCTATTCTGCAGGGAGGCATAAAACCGTTCAAGCGCCGCACGGCTCGTAGCCACCCCTGAAGGCAGGCGACACACCGAAAGCCTGACCAGCTCGCCCTGTCGGTCGGTGCCGCTACGCAGGCCCCGAGCCGCCCAACGTCTTAATCGCTGGTAGGAAACGCCTAGCTCACGCTCCGCATCTTTCAGCAGGAGCGGCTCTTCTCGTAGGATTCTTCGCTCGACAATGTAGCTCATGCTCAAATCATATCACGCTGGGTCAACAAAGGCCAATCGGCGTTGCAGTGCTTGTCAGCTCGTATATGCACCAAAGGGTTGACTGTAACCCTCCCTGACTACGCTGAGAAGAAGAATGGCCAAAGAACCCGATGCAATGGAGTTGTTCCAGAAGGTGCTCGCAGAGAGCCAAGGCGCGCCCGATCAGCCCGCAGAAACTCCCCCTCCGGAGCCAGCGCCAGAGACTCCAGAGAGCGAGACACCTCCTGAGCCGACGCCCAGCACCACCCCCGTCCTCGACTACTACCGAGAGCAGGGGGCTGACGTGTCCGCTTTCAAGACGGACTTGGAGCTGACTCAAGCTCTTCAGCAGAGGGCGGCGCTAAACCGGGACAACGAGTACCGAGCATCCCAGTACGCCCAGCTAGAAGGCGATCCGGAGTTTAGGGCTTGGCAGGAATCCCGCTCAGAGGCTCCTCCAAAAGAGGAGAAGCCGGAAGAGGATCCCGAGCAGGTCAGGCCTTTTAGCGATTGGAACGCCCCCTCTATCGACCCTGAGTGGGAGCACATGTGCGACTACGATCCGGAGTCGAACGGGTATGTGTTGAAGGATAAGTGGCGAGGGGCTGTAAGTCCTGACATTCCGAAAAAGCTGACAGAAGCACGCCGCTGGAACGCCAACACCGCAGAGAAGCTCGTCCGGGAGTTCCCCCAGCTGATGGAGCAGGGGGCCAGCTACTACGTCGACCAAAAGGTGGGCGACATTGAGTCCCGGATCGAAGCCAAGATCGAAGAAATGCTCCAACAGCGGATGGAGAACTACGAGGATAACGCCTCGTGGAACGACTTCCTGACCAAAAACGCTGAAATTCTTTACGAATTCGAAGACGGACAGGTCAAGTTCGACGGACCGAACCCCGCCACTACAGAGGAAGGCCAAAAGGTACAGGCCTTGGTGGAGGAGGCGTACAAGGTTTCCGCCGACCATTTCGGCGTCGAGTCCCCCTCTCAAAAGTTCGTCACCGACTACGTTTCACGTCGCTGGTCTCCCCCAGCGCCTGCTGCTGCACCCCCGAACCCCGACCCCGCCCCAACCCAAGCATCCTCGCACGATCTCAAAGAGGCGTTCGAGAAGGAGGAGCGGAGGCAGTTGGCGGATGGTCCCGAAAATCGTCGGGTCGCTGAGGCGGCGGCCCGAGCCGCGACGGAAGAGCTTAGTGCGAAGGACATGCTCCTCGAACAAGCTCGTAAAGACGGTCTCGACGTTTAAGGAGCGCAGTAGATGGCTGAAGCACTAGCAACCGTCAACACAACCGCGAAGAAATACTTCGCTGGAGCACAGGATTCGACGCTTCGCCGACGACTCCTGCTAAAGCTTCTGGAGAAAAACGGCCGTATCAAGTTCAACGAGAACGGTACGACCTGCACGTGGAATGTTGAATTCGCCCAGCAAGCGGTGCAGCCGCACGGCGCTGTTGGTGAATACACGTTCAGTCAGCACGACGGCTACCGTCAGCTGGAAATCGATGTTCGGGGCTACGTGGCCACCGACATGATGACCACCAAAGATCAGCTGATGAACAAGGGAAATGTGGCGATCATCAATCGCTACGCGGAAATCTTCCCGCAGCTGCTCAAGTCGCTGAACAACAACTTCCACGCCGAACTGTACATCGACGGGAACCTTGCAGGAAACACGAATCGCCTCCACGGCGTGAAGTCGTTCCTGGGGTACACCGCGTGCACCACGGCGGATCTGGTCGCTCAGCCGAACGACACTTATGGCGGGCAGTCCACGGCTCTCGCCGCGCAGGCTGGAACTTGGTCGAGCGATCTGGCTTCGGCGGACTACCCGAACGCCACGCTGGCGAACGACTGGCCCGATGGAAACGGAACGAGCGAGTACGACTACATCTCGCCCGTAATCGTGAACATCAACAGCACTCGCTGGGGTGCGACCAGCAACTGGGCTGACAACTGCGGCAAGATCCTCCGCCGCACTACGACTTGGCTGACGAAGAACGGCGGCCAGGAAGGCAAGCCCACGTGCTACATGATGGGCAACCAGCGGTTCAACGGCTACCAGGATTACCAGGAAGTCAAGTTCCGCAACATCATTCCTCACCCGGAAGCCCGAGACCTCGGTTTCCCAGACGCTCTCAACCAAGACGGCGTAATGGTGAAGTACGAGTTCGACGTTCCTGCTGTGGAAGTGTTCGGCTTGAACATCTACCAGATGGAACTGGCGTCCTGGGACAGCGTGCTGTTCGGTACGCGAGGCCCCTTTTACGACATCCGCAGCGACGCCTATCTCTTCAAGGCTGGATTCTTCGGAAACATGCGGTACTTCCCGAAGGCGTTCGGCCGGATTCGGGACGCAACCAGCTAAGGGAGTTACCTGATGAATTTTGGTACTGGAACCGCCGTAGCGTTCGAAACCGCGCTCGGCAATCGGTCCGCCTTCGCAGACATTGTGTCTTTGCTAGGGCCGACTGGCGCGACGATCACCGTAGGAACGGAATCCGCGAACGCGATCAACGTCGCAATTCAACTCACGGATGCAAACGGAGCGGACATGGCGGTCCGCTCCAGCGTCCGGGTGTATCTTTCCGACGATGCGAATGGAGATTCCATCGCAGCGACCGCCCCTACTGGGGGAATCGCGATCGGAACGGACGGTGTGCTGGAGGAGACGACGGCCGACAAGGCTGGATTCGCCACCAGCGAAAGCGATGGCGACATCGACATCACCATCACGGACACCGGAACACCAACGTTTTATCTGATCGTTGTGCTACCCAACGGCAAGCTGGCCGCTTCTGACGCGATCACCTTCGCCTAAACATGAACGCAGTAGGCTAGGCGGAACTGACCCCCGCAGCCGAGTCTGCAAAGGAGAACGGATATGGCTGGTCAAAACGTGATGCGACGCGGGATTACTTGGGATCAAGTTCCTGACGATGCAGTCGGAATGGTCCACGACTTCCCGGATGTTAACTGGGACGACAGCACGGGCGTGAAAACCAAGAACACGAACTCGACGGTTCGTTGCCGCTTGGTTCGAAACGTCAGCGGCGGAACGCTGGCTCCGGCTTTGCTGGTCGACTACAAGACCGGATCGTTCCTAACAGAAGTCGATTCGTTGTCTGGAACGACGAGCTACCCGGCTGGCATGGTCGACGAGTTTGTTCCTTCTGCTGGCGTCCCTGACGACGATTACTTCTGGATCGTCGTTGACGGCCCCACAAAGGGAACGGATTCTGGTTCGGGATGCACGGCGAGAACTCCGGTTGCGGCGGCTGCCAGCGGTGAAATCGCCGACGCGTCGAGCCCCCCTACCGACAATGACGTTGGGCTCGCGGACGCTGCGATTGCGGCGGACGCCACGGGGCGTATTTACCTGCGGCTCCCGTATACTGGATAAACATTGCGAGGGTTGTAAGCGGTGCCAGGGGCCGTGGTGCGATTTGTAACCGCATCACGGCCTCTTTTTTAGGAGGACAACATGCAACACTGCGAAAAGTGCAACAAGCTCACGAAAGAGAAATACTGTGAGGTCTGCAAGACCCATGCTCAGGTGTCGAGCGCGAAGAACCCACTCGCCGGGAAGGACTCCAAACAGGTCAAAGAGGAGGTTGTGCTCGCACGGGCCAAAGCCCTTCTGAAAGCTGCGATGCAGTTTGAAGGGGCTTCTGAGGTGATGGAGTGCATGATTTACGTGCAGCACGGCGGAATCAAGAAGTTCTGCGAAGACTGGTACATGCACGTAAAGGCTCTCGCTGAGGAGAAACCCGGCAGCAAGGCTGCGCTAGATTACCACCAAAACATGCTTCGCATGATGCTTCAGTTCGGCAGCCAAGTGAAGCCTGACCTGGATATCGACGAAATGGATCTCGCCGCGATCGAAAGCGAGCTTCAGAAGTACAAGGTGTTCAACGATGACGAGGATGCCGCATAAGGATCGGCGGCGCATCCTGCAGCTGGAGGCTCGCAAGCAGCGGCTGCAGAAAGAGGCGCTGAACGTCTTCCGCCCCCTTCCCTACCAAGAGCAAATCTTCCGTTCAACGGCGAGTGAGCTTTTGGTCAGGGGTGGGAACCGGTGTCTCCATGGGGATCAGATAGTCTACGACCCTGTACTAGGGATTGGCCGGAAGGTCCGTGAGATCAATGAAGAGCACAGAGTCTGGAGTGTCGATCCTGAGTCCGGAGAACGACGTGTCAGCCGAGCGACCAAGCCCTACATCAAGGGTGTGGAGGAGCTTTTCGACTATCGTCTTGCGACTGGCCAAGCCTTGCAAGCCTCCGCTTCGCATCTAGTGCTTGCATTCGTTCACGCTGCTTCTGCCTTTCGGTGGGTGTCCATCGATTCTGCGTACCGGCTGCGATTGCCCGTTTGCCTTCCTCCGACCAGTTCGGACAGCAGCCTTGGAGCGTTTCCGAGAGATGATGTCCATTTGTTTGAAACAGCTTCAGGCTGTCCGTCGTACGTTTTCCCTTCCATCCAGGGTGCTGATCCCCAGATTTTGGCCCGCGACGACGCATTCGGAATCCGTTCCTCTTGGCTACTTTGTTCACCAACTTCTGGTTTTCGCCAAGGTGATCAGCAATCTTCTTCATCGGGGCCTCCCAGGTGCTGCACATTTATTACCTCCGCAACACCACTAGGTCAGGGAGAAGTTTGGGATTTTGAAGTCCCCGGATACGGGAATTACGTAGCGGGCGGTCTCGTAAATCACAACAGCGGCAAATCAGTGTGCTCGGCGATCCTGTTCGCCAGTGCGGCTCTGAATCACCCAGTTATCGACTCCAAGGGTGAGAAGATCCCGCTGTATGAGTCCCACAAGCAGGCCCACATCATCGAGCGACCGCTCACGATGTGGGTGATTGGGCTTGGTGAAAAGCACATCGGACAAACCTTGTACCGGCTGCTCTTTAAGCCGGGATTGTTCGACATCATCTTCAACAAAGAAACCAAGCAGTGGGAAGCATTTGACCCAGAAAGGCATGCTTGGAGGGAAGGGGAAGTAAGGCCTGCGCCACCAGCGATCCCGTCTCGAATGATCGACCCCAAAGGGTGGGGATGGAAGGACAAAAGCAAACGCTTGTTTGAGGTCTGCAGGCTGGTGAACGGGACGGAGATTTACGCGTTCACGAGCGTAGCTGACCCAAAGATGGGTGACCCTGTCGACTACATCTGGATTGACGAGAAGATTCGTTTCGACACGCATTACGACGAATGGCAGGCTCGTATCTCTGATCGGCGTGGACGAATCGTTTGGTCAGTTTGGCCGGGAAACTCGCCGAATAAGGTGATGGACCTGATCGAGCGGGCAGAGAAGGAAGAGAGCAAGGTTTACCCAGATGTCGAGGAAGTCCGCCTTACGTTCTCGCAGAACCCGTTCATCGACGACGACGAGAAGCGAAAGCGGCTTTCCGGATGGAGCGACGACGTTCGCAAGTCTCGCGACGAGGGCGAGCTTGTGTTCGGGAGCACGCTGGTGTTCCCAACGTTTTCCCAGGCCATTCATGGTTTGCCGGGAAGGAACTCCGACGAAGACGCTGCAGACAGAATCTTGAAAGCTTGCCAGTACGTGCCGCCAAACGATTGGTGTCGTGGCCTAGTGGTCGACCCTGGACACAGCCACCCAGGCGTTTTGATGTCGGCGATTAGCCCGCCAGATGTGTCGCGAGAATGCGGCGGTCCGGTGCACATCTTGTACGACGAGGTGTACTTGCCGGGCTCAGATGCGATGCAGCTTGCCAGGGCAGTGAGGGTGAAGGTCAGAAACACGCCATTGGCCTACATGCTGATGGACTCTCACGCGGGCAGAACGACGCCCATGGGCTGGAACAAGACGGTCCGAGATCACTATTCCTACGCATTCAAGGAGCAAGGCATTCGGTGCGAGCAAACGGGCTCGGACTTTCAGATGGCCCCGGACAACGTTCTGTCTGGCCTTGAATTCGTCCGGGACATGCTGCAGATCCGCTCGACAGGCCGCCCCCAGCTGCGAGTCGTCACCGAGAAGTGCCCCAACTTCCTTCGTCAGCTGCGCACGTACCGGAAGCAAACCACCCCGCAAGGCGTGGTGATGGAAAACCCAGCCCCTCGCCAGATCGACCCGCTCATGGATTGCATAAGATACTGGGCTGCGAGCGGGCTCACGTGGCGCCCGCCACCGAAGCACAAACTCGACCCAAGCGACTCCTACCGGTACTTTAGCGAGCAATGGTCGAAGCAGGCTAAAGAAGAGTCGAACACGATCTACTGCGGCCCCGGAATCCCTGACTAGGAGAAAAACATGCTTTTTATTGGAGACATGGTCCTGTACTACCTGAACGGAGACACCGGCCTGGATCCATGGCCAGCGATTGTCACCGAGGTCCTTCCTGACGGGAGGCTTGAACTCAGCTTGGTCCAGAAGAACGCGACCGTCCTCTTTCCGCAACGCAACGTCCACCACGCCAGCACACCTGACCTGAAGGATGAAATCCGGTTTCGTTACGGCGTCTACGAAACCCGTGGTGAGTACGCAGCCAAGGAAGAAGAGCGTCGGCTGGCTAAGGAGCGGAAAGCGGCGTTGGCGAGCGAGCATGCGAGCAAGATCGCCGACGACAACGAAAAGGCTTTCCGAGTGATGAAACAGTTTGACGAAGGCAAAAAGCCCACCGAAATCGCTCGGAGCCTGAAGATCAAAACTGAGCAAGTAAACCGGATCATCGAAGAAAGGACGCAGCCCATTATGGGCGAAACCGAGCTGGCGTAAGGAGTTGTGTAAAAAACTTTCTTGATCAAAATGAGCAAGAAAGTTCATTTGTTATCATTCGGCCCCCCATTAGGTGGGAACCATGATTAGTTCTTCGATGGAGCCAGAATCCTTCACAGCGCAAGCATACGGCGGCTATAAGCCAGAGGTGCTTCGCCCGATCACGAAGGGCTGGGAGGGGATTCTTAGGCAGGCGGAGAGGGCGCGGAAGCCGTTCGACGACGTAGGCGACCAGTGCCATCAATTCTTTGCTGGCTCCATGGGGTTCATGTGGAACGATGACTTCAAGGCGAAGTACATCAAGGGCAACATCGCGCCGACGTTTCAGATCACGCTGCAGAAGGCGTTTGAGATGGTGGCCATTTTTGGCCCTAGCCTTTACCACCAGAATCCCCAGCGAACCGTAAACCCTCGCTCGAAGATTCAATTCCCGCCAGCTGTATTCGGCGACCCGAACGATCCGCAGATCCAGCAGATCGCTCAAGAGGTGGCCCAGATGCAGAACATGAGGAAAGCGGACGACGCTCTCCGTGCTGACCTTCTGGAGACGTACCTAAACTACACCCCGGATGAGATGCCGGGTGGAGGGCTGGCGCGACACAGCGAGAAGGCAATCACGGAAGCGCTCGTTCGCGGCCGAGGGGTGCTATGGCCTCGTGCGTATTCGATGCCAGGGTCAGGGAAGACCCTCACCGGATGCTTCTGGGATGCGCAAGAGAACTTGTACTACGACCCAGACGCTTCCAGCTTGGATGACGCGTGGTGGATCGCGAAGAAAGAGACGCGGCCGTACTGGGCTGTGGAGAGGGAGTTCAAGCTCCCGAAGGATTCGTTGCGCGAGCACGCCAAGCATGTCAGCCACACGGGGCTGGGGGAACGCAACGGGAACGACCTGAAGAACTCTCACGGCGCACAGAATCGAACGAACGACCTGATCACGTACTACCGCATCTGGTCGAAGATGGGAGTCGGGGGAAGGCTATCCGGAGTAGACACCAGCCTCCGAGAATCCCTAGACGACGTAGTGGGAGACTACGCATACCTCGTGATCGCAGAGGGTGTGCCGTGGCCCTTGAACGCTCCCAGCGATCGGCTGAAGGGAAGTGATGATGAAATCGAAAGAATGTTCCGATGGCCGCATCCCTTCTGGCGTGACGACAAGTGGCCGTGCTCGATTCTCACGTTCTACGACAACCCCAGCTCGATTTATCCGATTGCTCCGTTGGCTCCTGGAATCGGCGAGTTGACGTACCTCAACATCTTTATCTCGCATCTAGCGAGTAGAGTATGGAGCAGTAGCCGGGACCTGATTGCAGTGCTGGAAAGAGCTGGCGATCAGGTAGAGCAGGCGCTTATGAGCGGAAAGGACCTGGGGGTTGTTCGCATTTCCGAGGTCAACAAAGACCTCAGGGAGATTATTCAGGTCATCGACTTCCCGAACGTTAACTCGGATGCTTGGATGATCATCGACAGGATCACCGAGCTATTCGAGAGGAGGACGGGGCTGGATGAATTCTTGGCTGGCCGAACGAAGAACCAGCTTCGCACCGCCGCTGATGTACAAGCGAAGCAGCAGGCGACGGCCGTCCGCCCAGACTACATGGCTCAGCGAGTTGAGAAGTGGATGGAGCAGGCAGCGGACATGGAGAAGTTCGTTGCTCGCTGGAACGTCAAAGGTTCAGATATCGCCGAGCTGGTCGGTCCGGTCGGTGCTCAGATGTGGGACGCCAAGATCCTCAACACCGACCCGGAGATCGTTGTTCGAGAGATGCGGGCGAGCGTAGCCGTTGGTTCGATGAAGAAGCCGAACAAGGAAGTCGACGCTCAGAACATGAACGCCGTCGCTTCTGTCCTCGTCCCCGAATTTTCCAAGCACGCAGACGTTACGGGAGATACTGGCCCGATCAATCACTGGGTCGAAAACTGGGGAGACATCACGCAGCAGGACGTGGACGGATACCTCATGGGCGAGAGAAAAGCCGCTGAGCCCGATCCGGAAGTCCTCGCCCAGCAGCAGCAGATGCAAGAGCAGCAGATGCAATTCGAGATGCAGAAGCTGGGGGCCGAAGCTCAGAAGTCTCAGCTTGCTGCACAGAAAGCCCAGGTCGACGCGGTAACGGCCGAGAAGAAGGCGGAGGCTGAGATCCAGCGTGCATCGGCGGAGTCTGGCCTGAAGCAGTTAGAGCTGCAAATCAAGCAGGCCGAGGCCGAGTCTGGCATCTCCATCAAGCACCAGGAAATGTCGCTGAAGCGGGAAGAGACAGCGATGAACATGGAGCTTGCCGCTGCTGAGCTACAAGCGAAAGAAGCCGAGTCAGAAAATGAGCAGAGCGCGGCTCAGATCGAGGCCCAGGCGAAAGCTGTGCAGGCCGAGGCGACCATTCGAAAAGCCGCCATGGAAATTCAGCGAGCGAGAATCGATCTAGAGGCCAAGCAGTTGGATCTGGAAATCAAAGAAGCCGATTTGAAGTTCCGGCAACGGCAGCTCGCATCGGCCGACAAAAACGAAGGAGCAGAAAATGACTCTGACTAGGCCGGAAGATTTGTCCGTTGCAAACTTTGACGAGAACACAGCGGCGACCCATGAGGTGGTTGCAGCTGTCGCCGGGAAGAGGGTTACGGTTTACGAAGTTTGGCTGACGGCGGCTGCATCTACTGACGTGACGTTTCAGAGTGCGGCTACCGCTAAGATCGGCCCGGTGGCCATGGCTGCCGGTGACATCATTGACAAGCCAGCCAACGAAATCATTCCCTTTGTGGTCTGCGAAGTGGCCGAAGCGTTTAACATTGTGTTAGGCACGGGGTCAGCCCGCGTGACGGGCTGGATTCGATACATCCAGGAGTAAGCTTGTGGCCGGTTACACCCTGAAAATCAATGGCGTGGTCCATCAGGTCAAGTTCGTTGGCGGTAAGAAGGTTGTCGATCCTCCGCTCCCGGAGGACAGCAGCGGGAAGCTGGAGAAGATGCTTGACGCCCAGGAGGCTCCCAGGTGCATGACTGACGATGTGTTTCTTGGTGGCATGGGAACCCTTGCCGATCAGTTTGAGGGGGACGAAGCAGGGCTCCAGCGGGTTATCTCCAACGCCAGGAAGGGCGGATACAACCCGTCGATGAACGACGTATACATGGCGAACATGGCGACTCACGAAGGCGATCCACGCGCTTTCGTGAAAGGCAGAGCGGACGTGCAAAATCGCTGTCGTGAGTTAGGCGTTCCTTCAGAGGGAGCTTGCCCGGTGAGCGAGTCTGAAGTTCCAGCTCGGCCTGAGAGGCGGCGGAACGTTAAGCTTGGTGAGGACATCATTCAGCGGTCGATGGCTGCTGAGATTGCCCAGAACCCTGACCAAGCGCACAACAAAGAGCTTCGTGATCAGGTCATCGATAAGCACGGCAACCACAGTCAGGCGGACGAATGACGATCGAGCTGGCGACATACCTAGACGCGTACCATCATTTGGAAGACGTGATGGACGTGACTGCGGGTCCCGAGCTGAGGACGCTAAAGAACGCCATCGTTACGGCGTATCGGCTGCTTCCCAACTCTCACCGCTGGGCGTACTACGATCGCCAGTACACGCTGGCGAGCGAAGCGTCCCAGACAACGGGAACCGTTACGTATGTCGACAGCAGTCGAGAGCTAACGCTTAGCGGCGCGACTTGGCCGTCGAACGCCACTCGATACCGAGTCTACATCAACGACAAAAACGCTTGGTTCCCGATCGCGTCCAGGACATCTAGCACCGTCGTAGTGCTGGACGCAAATCAAAATCCGGGGTCTGACATCACGACGGCTAGCTCGTACACGCTGTCCCGAACTCATTACCCGTTTCCGGCGAACTTCCGGAAGATGTACAAGATTCTGGACGGTAAGTCGCAGTACGAAGTGACGTACGTCGATCCGCCCTTAATAACAGCTCAGGAAACGTACTGGCAGACCCCCGATTCCCAGCCAGCGTACTGCACCATCGCCGCAGACGGAGAGTATTACGGGGCTTTGTCCATCGTCTTCAGCAGCCCTCCGGCCGAGGAGAGGTTCTATCACCTGCACTACCAAGCCTCCCCGAGACCACTGAAAGTATTCGAGGAAAATGCGGGGACAGGGACGTGGACTGCAGCTAGCACAACGGTCACCGGTTCGAGCACAGCGTTTGCCGACAAGCACGTGGGGTCCGTGATCAAGCTGGGAGAGGACGGCACGAACCCGCCGACTGCGGTGTGGGGAGATTACCCGTACGAAGCGTACCGGATCATTAGCGCCGTAGCTTCAGCCACGTCTCTCACGCTAGACGCGGTGCCGGGAGTCGCTCAGACAGCGAAGAAGTTCACGATTAGCGACCCGCTCGACATGACCAGCGATTCGATGCTGACGTACTTCTTGAGGAGCTGCGAGTATCAAGCAGCGATCCTTATGAACCGCCAGGATGTTCAGCAGAAGTACACGATCCAGCAAAACGCCCTCAAAGACGCTATGGCGGCTGATGCTAGATGGAGGGGCGACAGCGGACATGGTGGAATTGGTAGCGTCCCGTATCACTTGAGGGGGTGGTCGACGGTCCCGGTAGAGCGAGTGACCTCATGACCGTGTACGAAGACTGCATGAACCAGATCGTCACGGACATTGACGCTCTAGGGTTCACGACGCTCAGGAACAACGACGTAAAGAAACGGTCGTGGCCTTGGGATCGGCACCGAGTTTTCCAGGGAATTTCTGTTCATTTCCCGTTTAACCAAAACGAACAGGAAGTCGCCGGTACGGTCAGCTGCGACGATATCGTTTATCCAGTCATGGTTACAGTGATCAGAGGGACTGGCGGACGGGAGCAGGACAACATTACGAGGCTTACCGACTGGCGGGAGAAGATCCGTCTGAAATTCATCAACCAAAGGCTGTCCGGGGTCACCAGCGTATACACGATGAAAGTTCGGTTTGGGAGAATCCTGCTTCCGAAGAAGTGGCGAGACAACTACCAAGCGACCACGATGGCGATCCTGTGCTATTCACGTGAATCTCGTGGAGGGGTTTAACCGATGGCTACCTGTAACGGAAAACATGGCGCCCAAAGTCGCTTCGCGGTGCAGCAGGGGTCGACGTTCGACACTGGAGCCATTCAGCTGCCGATCACTCGCGAGACGATCCAGAATATCCAGACGATCACGGACTCGGACGGAATCCGGGGGACCCGTTCGCTACATTCGAACCGAGCCAGGATCACGAGCAAGTTGATCCGAGGCTCGTTCTGGCTGCACCCAGGCCCGAGCCATCTGGATACGCTCCTCCCGCTCATCCTCGGCGCTGCAGAAGCGACCGACGTGTTCGCTCTTGATGAAGCGATCCCAGGGTTCAAGATCGGCAAGGATTTAGATGGGGACGTTTACGAGTACACCGATTGCGTGGTGGCCAGGGCGGTATTCCAGGGACGAGCCCAGGGATTAGTTGAGCTTCGAGTGGACGTTGTCGGGAAAACGGAAGCAACTTCGAGCTGGCCAGCGATGGGCGGATTGGGTTCAACCCTGGACGACCAGCCGTATGTGTTCGCCGACGCGGCCAGTGCGTTGGAGTTACCGAACTCGACAGCCGTTGAAATGCAGGCTTTCAGGCTGACGGTCGACAACTTCCCGAACGTCCGATTCGTCAACAGCCTGACGCCCACCAGCCTGTGCGCTCAGAAACGGGAGATCACGCTAGAAGTGGTGGCTCCGTTCTACACGACGGCCGAGAAAGCTCTGTACGCGACGACGGAGATCACAGGTGGTCTGACGTTCACGAACTCTACGGTGTCCACAGACTTCGATTTCGCGGCTCTCAGGCCGGAAACTCGTACGCCTGTGATTCCGGGCAAAGAGGAGATCACCCACAGCTTGCGGTACACTGCCAGGGAAACAGCGTCTGCTAAGGAGCTGGTGGTAACCAACGACTCGACGGTCTAACGGAGGAAACATGACCTCAGCCTACATCTACGACGGATACACCCAGCGAGGCTGCATCGCTGAACGTCCGGGGCTGCACCCTGAGCTACATTACGAGTTCAGGCCAAGGATCCAGCGTGAGCGGCGCAGGTTCTACGAAGACATGAAGATGCCCCTTGTCGACAAGGATGATCGCATAAACCAGCTTTTATGTGAGTCGCTTGTGTCGTGGAGCATTCCTGAGGCTATCTCGGAGTCGATTTGCGAGCGTCTGCACCCTGCTATCCGATCCCACCTTTTGGAAGTTTGCTTGGGCAACTCGGCAGCGGAACAAGCAGCGGTGGGAAACTCAAAAGCGGGACCGTCCTCCGGGTGCTCCACCCCCGAGTCGCGTCCCGAGATTGTGAGCATTGCCGAGCTTGGCAGTACGACGAAAACACCGGAGCCCCCGTTACCCATAATGGAAAGCTCGTGAAGAGGACGCTGAAGCCAATGTGCGAAGGCCCATTCGGCTGCCCAAAAGGAACTCCAGAGGAACCCAAGTCGTTCACTGAACAAAACCTGATGGCGTACCAGCACTACTTAGAATGTAAGGCGACCGGCAGTTTCCCAGAAGATGAGATCGTACGGAGAAACGCAGGCGTGATCGCCTTTGCAGAAGACGCAGCCAATGAACGACGAAGAGCTACATGATCCGTATTTCGACGGCGAGGAAGCTGGTGAGATCCATTTCGACGAGATGGAGCTTTCGCTTCCAGAGGCTACGTTTCCAGAAGAGGAGCAGATTCCGGAGGCTGAGCGAGTGGAGGCTCAGCTGCCTGACGCGGAAGAGGCAGGCGAAGACATTGAATCGATGGTCCGCAGGGCGATCGAAGAAACGCTGAATCCAGAAGAATCGCCCATCGAGCTGGAGCTGTTTGACGAGTATGCTGAGCAAGCCACCGAAACACTGCCGGGCTTTGGGGATCTCGGACGACTGGAGACCACTGACGAAAGTGAGGAGGCGGAGCCACGGCCGCTTGCGACATCTTTCGCTGGGTTTCCTGAGGAAGAAGATCCTGGGTTGCAACCTAGCCCCGCAGAGGCGACGCCGCCCTCCATCATTGGTACGCCCCAACCGATGGATGAGCTTTCTGACGCGGAGCTAGAGGCGGCGTCGCCCACTTTTTCAAATGACCCTTTGCTAGAGGAGCCGGGCCGGGAAGCCGTCTTCGAGTACGAAGAGGCGTTTGTGCAGCAGCAGCCCTCGGGGGAGGACGACGATCCTCCGTTCGTTTACTCCCCCGAGGGTGACTTTCTTCCGTTGGATGAAAGTCGCCCGGCAAGCGGATTCGACGACTCCCCATTTGATCCAGACGTAGCTTCTGGGTTTACCCTGGAAGAAGGCGCCGAGTCGTTTGATCAGGTGGTGGAGGCGGCGGCTGAGGCCAAGTCCACCGTGCAAGAGCTGAGTGAGCTGATCACCGAGCACTTCGAAGAGCTGAGCAGCGAGTTCCGGGAAGTAAAGGAGCGACTTATGCACCTTGAAAACGGAGCCGCCGTGTCATGAGCACCTACTTTAAGTTCGGCTCCTACCAGCACGACGACAACGAGGTTAACGTCGTTTCGCTCCACAAGTTTAGGTCTCGGAAGCGAGGTCTTCAGCATATCGAGGTGCGCCGCCTGCAGATTTACGGCGAGCTGAAGCTGGAAGGATTAACGCAGTCCCAGGCCATCGCGAAGATCCAGGCCCTTGAAAACGCCTACGCCGCTGATGGATTTGACGCCGGCCTCTATTACTCAGACGATACCGTCACCCACAATTTCCTGGACACCGGATCCTCAATCGATGGCGTTCACGTCGTGAACTTTGTGTTTCCCAAAGGGGACGGCAGTGAGCTTGTCGCACAGAGGTCTTATTCGATCGTTCTGCAGGGCGAGTATTTCCAGACAACGGGATCTCAGCTGATCGAATGGGTGGACCGCCTGACGATGGTCGGAAACGGTGGACCACGGAGGCGGGTTATTGAGTTCCAGACTGGGGTGACGGAGCAGATCGTCTCGGCGGCCACGCCAGGAAGGGCGATTCAGACGGGATACGCCATCGCGGATGAGGCGTACATCCTCCCAGCCGACCCCATTTTCCCTGCATTTCTGCTGAACGACTCAGCGACGGTCGGAAGGACGAGCGGGGAGGTCCAGCAAAACAATGTGCTAAAGTACCGTACTAGCTGGAACTACCGATACGCGTCGACCGGATCGCTCCAAGGCGGCGTTCCGATTACGAGGTGATCTCATGGCTGATTACGCATGGGTAGGACAAGCCCCTAAGGTTCCGCAGGTCGACTCCATCGATTTGGCGGGAACATGGGCGGCGTCCGAAACCATCAGCATCGATTTGGAATCGGGGCCAACTTTGACCCTAACGACAGGGTCAGGAGACATCGACACGATCGGTGCTGACTTGGTGGTCATGTTGACCGGGTCGGGAACGCTGTCGTCCGCCGCATCCACAAACTCCACAGGCGACAAGGTCCCGCTGTTTACGCAGCTGTCTTCGGTTACCTGGGATAACGCGACGGACAAGTTGACTGTAACAGGAAAAGCTGACGGCCGCCCGTTCACGATGAACGTTAGCGAGACTTCGGCCAGTGGAACGGCGACACACAATGCTGAGGACACCGCTGCTTCTGGCCCCCACGCTTTCGACGTGGCGGAGAACTGGGCGGGCGGATCTGTTCCGGTCACCGGATCGCACAACGTGATCTTCGACGAACGGGCGCAGAACAGCTTGCTCTACAAGCTCAGCCAAAGCTCGATTGCTCCCGCCAAAGTTGAAGTGACGGCCGAATTCCTGGCGAAAGGTCTGTCGATCGGCAACCCTCCGATCAACACGGATACAGCACAGAGCCCCTACTACGAGCCGCTGGATGAGGACTTGGCGATTGGCTCGAACACTACGGCGCTAACCGTCAACATCGGCCGGGGCTCTGGGGAGCCAGCTTCTTCGTTCTGCAACTTCGACTTCGGAACGGCAGTCGTTACCGGGACGATCCGCAAGTCTCATAAGCGTCCATCTGCGCAAATCGCGCCTCTGAGGATCAAGGGTACGGGAGGAGGAAGCTACACCTTCTATCGCGGAGAGGCCGAGTTCGCTAACCGATTCGGGGAAAGCTCTACCGTTGGAACGATCAACGTCTATTTCACGACCATCGCCACCAAAGCGACTGACGTGAAGCTGACGCTAGGCGAAAGCGTTACCATTTCTGGGTACAACCAGCTTGGCGGAACGGTGGTGTCGCATTCAAACTTGGCGGCGAGCTGCAACATCGAGGGCGGTCTTCTTCAGGTGCTGGATGGTGGAACCGTCACTGGGCTGACGATTCAAGACGGCGGCGTCGTAGACTACCGGGCTGACGGAACGATCACGACTGTTACGGTCTACCGTGACGGCCTGATTGATTTTTCGCAGGACCGCACTTCCGCATCTCGCGGAATCACCAACTGCGAGCTGTACGCGGGAGCCAGCTATCGGGACCCGTACGACACGGTCACGCTGAACAATGGGCTCGACTTGCACGGCTGCCGCCCCACGGATCTGAAAGAGCTGACCATCGGCGTGAACAAGCGGCTGACCCTGGGAACGATCTCGTAAGGAGGATCGGATGCAGGGTCTTGCGTCGTTTTCTGGGTACCCAATTATCGGGGGGACGCTCACGCTTAGTCCTGGCGGATGGCCTTCTACGGCCATCATCTCCACAGAGTCTCGCAGTGTTTCTCCAGGAGACACTGGGCCGCTGATTCTTTCGTTCAATGGATCGCCAGCCGTTACCCTGCCGAACGCCGCGATTCTTCCCGGCTCGCAATACTACGTGAACCAGGGAACTCGCCTGATGCGACACAAGGTGGTTGATGGGCGATGGAGATGGACCAGGATTCAGATCGGCGGCAGGCACAACCAAAGGCTCGCGGACGGTGAAGTCCCGGAGGATGACAAAAAGACGCTTCAAGAGCTGTTCACGATCCTTTTAGATGCTGCGGGAGAGACGGGATATTCGTTCGTCGGACTTCCTTCAATCACGATTCCCGTCGACTGGGTTCCTGGAACCAGCATCGCTGACGCGGTTGACAGTCTTTGCAGAAGAAGTGGATGTAGCGTGTCCCCAGACCCGAATGGAGCGTACGTCGTGTACGGGCCTGGGTCTGGGCCTTCGCTGCCTACAGGAACCGCATCGAGTAACGCTTCTCACGACATTGATTACTCGGCCCGCCCAAACATCCTTAGTGTGGTGATGGGCGACACGATCTTCCAGTCGAACTTTAAGCTCGTTGCAGTTGGCGCAGAGATTGACGGTTCACTTCGAAAGATCGTCGATCTCAGCTACCGTCCCGTGCTGGGATGGGGGTCGGTTCATCCAGAGACTTTCGCCGGCCTGACAGGAGACGCTTACTACCTCGCCAGAGCAAGCGTTTTTCGCTTGTACCAGATTGAGGAGCTGGCTGAAGGGGGATTAGTTCCTCCGACGCTGACCGACCCGGCAACCAGTATCTTTCAGTTCGAGCTGGTGGATTCGCTCGCTACTTCAGCGGTTGACCAAACGACCGACAGGCCAGCTTCTCATCGGCCATCAGTAGTTGGAACGTATCTAACGGAGAATCTTGTCCGAGAGAACACGGCGATTAACACTCCGTACCAAGGCGGTTTCGTGATCCACAAAGACCGAATGCTGGTTGAGTTTGAGCGACCAGTTTACCGAGCGTCTTTCGATCAGCCGGATGAAGCAGACCTTTACCTAAAAGCGGCGTACCGATACCGAGATGGCCAAGGCGCGATTACTGCACACACGCACGACACCCAGCTTTCGCCAGGAAACACAGTCGAAGCGATCCGTCGTCCCGACTTGGTAAGGCGGATCGTCCAGACGTACGATCCGAGCGACCCCACCCAAGCAAGCTCAGTGGAAGACAACGAGGGCGAAATGGATGCGGAAGCAGCGGCTCACGTCGCGACGCTATCCGGACAGTACACGAACCCTGGAAAGGACGTGGTATTCGATGGCCTTCTGCCCCTCGCGCCAACAGGCAACGTGGTGCAAGTCCGCTATGACTGGGGGTACGGAAGGCAGGCTACCACAAGGGCGAGCACGGTAGCCGATTTTGATCTGTACACGCCTTCTGCTGAGAAGCGTAGCCTGATGGCGTCCATCGCGTCGCTCACCTCTCGCGTACTGAAGGAGTAGCCATGGGCGCTCCTTACCATCAACAGCGGTGGTGGAACTACTACAACTCAGGTGGACACGTCGAATCTCCGTTCGGCGGTCCTGACGAGACCCCGTTTAACTCGGACGGGGACTTCCCAGCCAACGGCCTTATGGTGCTCAGGGGCGCTCGGAGGCTCTTAGGGGGGGAGACGGCTTTAGAAGGGACCCCCCTAAACGACGAGGTGAGGCGGCTCGAATGGCAGCTAAGCTACATGCATGGCTTACTCGACTGGTCAGCCTTGTCGCAGGAGGACGGCCCGGAGGAGGAGCGGCACGGTAGGCTGTGCACTCACCGCTCAGCAGAGGTGGGCGTTTCCCAGAACTTCCCGGTTCGCTTGAGAGCAGAGCAGAACGGAGGGCGCTGGTGGTCGCCATTCCTCACCAACGCCACTCCGTTCCGGGGCTACGCCAGCCGCTATGACATTGATTTTGATCGCGTCCAGTACCTCAGGCTAAACCCGGTAACAGGCAACTACGAGAAGGCCTTGGTTCGCCGCCCGTTTCGGCAGCGAAGGATTGCTGTAGGAGGGTGGATCTATTCCACCGACACCCTGGGGGACTCGCGTTCATCAGCTTGGTTTGACGACCTAGGATCTCAGGCGGCAGCCGGACCGATCCCGACCGCCAGCTTAGAGCCAGTTAGCGCGGACACGAGACCTAACCCGTGGGCGATCACTTCACCAGAGCTAGTTAATGTGGTGTTCATCCAGACGCCAACCGTCGCCACCGTCGAATACGAGGGAGGCTACGCCAACAACCTCAATACGGAGTTCACGATTAAGTGGCAGCGGAGGACGCCCGTCGATGGAACTTGGGTCGACATTGATGGGTCTACGTTCACGGGAACTTTAGGCGGCCGGAAGATCGTCAAGACGTTCACGGTTGTGCTGCCGGGCAACACAGCGATGCGGGCTACCGGAGCCATTTCGGGAGGCGGCTCGGTGTTGGGATTTGATTTCACAGGGTCATGGAGGATGTGGCTTTGACCGCATGGGCGGACAATCCCGATGACGATTGGGCGTTCGACGAGACCTCAGCATTCGATGCGATTCCGTCAGCCGACACGCCAATCGGAGACACGTCCGGCGTGTACGACGGATACGGAATGCGGTTCGTCGGATTCCCCGTTCCAGCAGGGGCCACGATCAACGAGGCCGAGCTTCGCCTGAATCGAGACACGGGCGACAGCGGCATCGAAATCTACGCGTTCCTGGATGAATCCCCCAACGCGTCAGCCCCGACCAGCCACGCAGAAGCGACTGCTTACGTAGCTGAGAGCGGTGTCGATAGGCTGAGCGGTGGGGGGTCGCCTACAGGAAGAAACACGCTCATCGTTTCTGACCTGATCGGCAGACTGATCGAGCAAGCTGGTTGGATTCCTGGTGGTGCAATCGTGATTGCACTGGTAGGAGGTCCCGACAGCAACAACGCCAGTGGTGATTTCTCGACTCTACAGCACGGAACAGCGGCGAAGAAGCCTGTACTTGCGGTGGACTATGACGCTCCCGATGCTCCACCAGATGACCCGATTCCCCCGCCTCCGGAAGATCCACCAGCACCACCTTCGGACCCGCCTCCAGGCGGTCCGCTGCCAGGGCCTCCCCCGCCTCCGAGTCCGCCACCCCCGCCTGCGCCACAGCCTTCGCCTCCACCTTCCCCACCGGATGGTGGTGATGGTTCTGGTGGCGACCAAGACTTTGTGGCGGGCGCAGGCAGAGTCATCCATGTTCTTGGCTCGGAGCGGGAAAGTGATCACCGAGCCGCGAAATGGATTCCAGCCCTCAATGTCGGGACGACGGTAATTACTCCGTACAGCGGTGTCCAGGTGGTCGGGCATCAGGTCCTTTATGACGCTGTGCAAGCGGTCAAGGTGCGCCAGCCCACTGAGAATAGCACAGAAAACTGGGCCGTGAATGGCCGCTTCAACATCGTCCCTGGAGCGTACGGGTGCGTGACGATGGAGGGTCCGCTGGCTGCTAAGTGCGATCCGCTCACCCCCGTCACCGCTGGCGCTCAGTGGGGCGTGAGCCAGGGCGATGGGCAGATGCGAAGAAATCGGGTCGGCTTCATGGGGCTCGGCCAGTTCGATCAGAACCACGGCGTCTTCACAGACGTTCAGCCGCTGGTGAAGCGCACGTTTAAGCTCCAGTACACGGGCACCCTAGGCTCCGATCCATTCAACGCCCCAGGCGGATACTACTTGATGCAGATCGTACCGCCGTTGCCTGCAGAGCTGGGCGTAGTCGATTACGACTTGGCCCGATCCACGTTTTCTGTAGGAGTGGACGGCCTGATGGCGCACGTCTCAGTGTCGTTCGGAGATTCAACGCAAGGCTGGGAGGATCCCAACGCATTCCCGTCCAGGGTGTTTTACTACTGGAGGGTGTGGGCGAATGGCGCATGGTTACCGGACAGCGAGAACCTCACCCGCCAAGTTGTGCAGACCGTAGAGGGCGAGAAGGGATCGCACATTTCGGATTCCTTCCTGGTTCCTAGGAGCCAAGTGGAGGTATTCGACGGGGTATCCTACGGAAACACGACTCAGCAGTTTACGCCCGCTCAGCTCGCGGCGGCCTGGGGAACCCTGCCCAGATCACCCATGAGGCTAGAGGTGAGGGTCACTGGGCAAAACACGAACGGCGACGCGTACCACGTGAGCGGCGCGACGGCCTGGGTAACATTCTGGTCCTAGTCCCTCAGACTTCTCAGGAAGTAATCGGCTGTCACGAGAATTCCGTGTCCCTCAGCAGCGCGAATCATCCACTTACTGATCATGCCCCTCAGGCGGTGTCCAGCCCGCCGCAGAGTGCTAACCCGGTATATTCGTCCCATCTGTGCTTGCCGCTCGACCTTCCTCGCGACTCGTATCTTCATGGGCGTCCTCCATCTGCGACTCGATTTTAGTCTTTGAACAGGTTGATCAGCCCAGCCTCGGTTTTGATGTTGTCGAGCTTTGTCAGCGTCAGGCCAATCGTTTGGTTGAGGTATTGTTCGGCTTCAGCGCGGTCTCCCTTTTTAATCAAGCTGACCAGATGCTCAATCTCGATTTCTAGGATCTCCTCGTACCGCTTACGGATCTGCCCGCAAGTGACCGCGTCGTTTTGTTTCTGCTTCTCCGCTTCGTTCATGGTTTCACTCCTCGCTAGAGATTGCGCCGTCTCCCCACACCGATTCCAGCCCGCCGCAGAGTGCTAACCCGGTTTTGTGGTGGTCCTCCGTTTAAAGCCAGCGGAGGGATTCGAACCCACGACCAGCCAATCACAAATCGGCAGCTCTACCAACTGAGCTACGCTGGCAGGGAAAAGAACGAGGCGGATCTGCGAGCATTTAAGGGCTTCAACACCTGTCCGGACCGTGGCTCCACCCTATTGCATACACTCTCATTCGATCGAGCAACCGATCGAAAGGCTCGCGGCAAGCTGCTCCTCGCGTACACCGTCACCGCCTCGTTCTGTGAATGGTGGAGGAGCCAGGATTCGAACCTAGTTCCGCGCACGAGCGGGAAAGCCAGCAATCGCTCTGCACTCCTCCGAAGAGATCCCGATAGGATTCGAACCTACAACGCACTGGGTTGAAACCAGCCGCTCTGCCAATTGAGCTACGGGATCGGGCGCGACGTACCAGAATCGAACTGGTTCACTCCCCATAATTACTCGCCGGTCATGAATCGACTTTCGCTATAGGGCGGGTGTCGGACCAGCGCGCGCTGCAGCGCGGCCAGTGAATTCCGAACCATTCCCCCTACGTCGCACAGTAAGTGGCGGGCGCAGGATTTGAACCTGCTTCACGGCCTAACCGACCCGCCCACGCTAAATACACTTGAGGTCTGCAAACTCCTTCCGCTCAGCTTTCGCCCGGATGTTCCGAGTCGCCAGCGCCGTATGGGATTCTACGTCGTCTTCGAAAAATAGGCTGTGCGCAATGCCAAACTCGCGAAGGCGGCGTGAACGGGCGAGAAGCTCTTCCTCGTTGGGGACACCCAGAACAACCAGCGAGGGATGGGGGCTGTCGTCAATCAGGTCCTTAGCAGCGAGCGCCGCATGGGTGGCCTGGACAGCCCGGTAGTTCGGCGACAAGTCCGTGCGAACTACGACGTACACATGGGAATCAGGTACTCACGTCATTTGGTTGATCCTCCGGTCAAAATGACAGAAACTTTTGGTGGAACCACACTACAGCAGTTGGCATGCCACCGTGAAAAAACCCGAGCTACTAACCGCCTGCCGATGGATGGACGCCATCAACACAGGGCTCGCAGACATCGAGCCATACGCTCCCGTGGAAATCTTAGGGGTTCAGACCACCCCTCAAGGACACGTTCAGTTTCGCGTAGCCCAGCCGAGCAAGCCAAGCCCTGAGGCATGGGCCATCAACAGCGGGCTAAGGATCGTATTCCCGCAAGGGTCCGGGCAGATCACGTTCGATAGCCCCCACATCGGGCAGCACCAAGCGGACGACGTAGTAGAGAACAATCGCTCCTTTGGGCATTCCTCCGCTACGAACACGTACGCCCAGACACAACTAGGACAACAAAATTTCGCTGGATTCACCGAATACTTCTCGGGAGGGGGTTACGCAGCGATTGGGGACCTAGGCGGATTGATCGGGGCGTTCACGCACGTGTCGCCAGTCCTGACCAAGGCTACGTACTCGGTGTCCGTCTCAGGGGTGCTGTCCACATGGACAGACATGGCTATCGATTCCGTTCATTCCATAGCAGACGCCTTTGAATTAATCAGCCACACGGGGACAATCTGGTCGCTACAGGCGGAACCGTTATGCGCAGTCGCCGACTTAGTGTTCGGAGACTCTACGCAAGATGGTAAAGTGCAAGCTAAATGGCAGCACCTTACGCCAGGGTTTGGCTGGCAGGATGCTGCTGAAACCGAATACGGCTTGGATTACGTATCGAATCGATCGCTAGGGGTATCGGTAGCTGCTTCGTTCCGAACAGCGGGGACTCAGATTCGCCTGCGGGTCAACAGCAGCAGCGGCGCAAACGGATGCACTGGGACCGTCACGTTTTGGAGATAGACCATGGCTGAGCTTTTCCTTGATTGGCGAGTAAGGGCCGATGCTACCGGCGCTGAGTTCGATTCGAACAAGGCGGACGCCATCGAGGAGCTGTCTTGGACCCAGGTGACCCCTGGGTACGCAACGGTCTACCAGACGTTCTCGACCACCGAAGCAGACGTGACATTTCCTAGCGACATTACAGGAAACGGCTTGGTGATCATCATCAACCTGGACGCCACCAACGATTTCAATTGGGGCGTGAAGGACACGACGATGAAGCAAGCTGGGGTTTGCAGCGGCGGAAACTACATCCCTGCCATCTTTGAAATGCTTGGTACGGCGACTCTTCGCGGAGCCGCATCGGCAGGGTCCGTCAACGTAATGATCCACCGGTTCATGGTGTAAGGAGTTTCCAGTGGCTAAGCAGCGATACGCCAAGCACATGGCCCAGCTGGAGCAGGAGCAGGCTCCGCCTTTTCAGGCTTCGCAAAGCATCATGCAGCCTAGCCGAAGCGCATACAACGCTGGCCCTGCAGTAAAGCTGGGGGCGGATGCCATGAAGGGTTACGTGCACCCCACCAACCCTTCACCGGCCAATGCGTCACAACCGGGACAAACGCCCCCAGCTCCGAAAAGCCCGCTCAGCTTTTTAACGGCCGATCTGCCGCCGAGAAGCCAAAACGAGCCGTACCGCTTCATTCCTCCTCAGGTAGGGCTGTCGGACACGCCAACGAATCGCGCTCACCAGCAGGCCATGAATGCCATGTCGCCCGTTCTTCAGGGCAGGCAATTCGCGAGGACGTTGAGCGAACGGGAAGGCCAGCCAACTCAATTCGCCGGACCCAACGGCGCACCTCTCTCCACACCCTATGGAGCTAATGCTGGCCTTGATCAGGTGCTCGCCCACCGAGGTATGAGGCTACAGGCTGGCGGCAACAGCATCGGTCCAGACATCTCTGGCGGACGCCTTTCAGCAGCGATGACTCCCAAGACGCCGGAACAAATTAGGGCTGATCGGGTGGCGGCGTTTGGCGGACCACAAACCGAGAGCCAGAATGCTGTCCGGTACCGAGAAGACCAGCTGGCTCTAGACAGGGAGGCAGAGGAATACAACTTGGACCAAATGGGCCTGGACCTAACCGAGATTCAGGCCCTGGGTACAGATGACCTACGGCGGCTCGCGGCTGGTGCAACGAACAGAATCGCACGACGCGCCCTCATGCGAGCCGCCAGAAAACGAGAGCTGGACGGAAGGTCGGCAGCGGCTGCTGAATCCGCCAGGAATCGCGGAGCTAATCGAGACGCCAGAGTCGCCGAGATGAAGGACGCTCGCAACGCCCGCGCGATGATGGCGCATGGTATCGCGCAGCCGATGAACTTTGAGCAGATGCTCATGATGCGGGACCCTAGGGCCTACGCAATGTTGGCCGCACAAAACATGCGGTCCGGAAATCGTCTGGCGGAAGCCCGGCTAGGCGCTGATGCCAGGAGGGAAGTTGCGGGAATGGCCGCTCGGTCAGCAGCCGAAGTTGCGAGGCTGAACGCAGACTCCCGGAGGGATTCTGCCAGGACTGCGGCTGACGCCATGCTAAGGGGCAAGGAGTACGACATCACGTCGGCTGGCGCTCTTACCGCCGAACGATCTGCTACCGAGCGGGCCTTGGAGCGGATGCGAGGAGACGTGAAGCGAGAGGAAATTTCCGCCAGCAAAGACCGCACTAGCGCCGAGTCAGATGCGGCCATGCTAGGGGCAATGATCCAAGGTGGAGCGGCTGGAATGAGCCCCCAGCAGATGGGTCGCATTCGCCAAATGCTGCCAACCGGGGGAGGGGTGCAAGCCAATCCTGGCGGACAGGGCCTGTTCCCCGGAGAGACCAACATTCCCCAGGGCATGGATTCGGTCCAGTACGCGGACCAGCTCCTTCAGTCCTGGGACGGAGAAAGCAACGCGAGAGATTACCTGATTTCGCAGGGGATGCGACCCGAGGAGGCCGACGAAGCAATTCGAGGTATTTCCAGCAGAACGGGTGGCATGGGTGCGCAAATATCTCAAGGCATCTGGAACTTGTCGGACGACTTCTGGAGCCCGCTTCGGTACGGCGGACCCGGACTTTACCGTTGGGCCAGGGAGCAGTTTGATCCTGAAGGAGTCCGCCAAGACAACGCGCGAAGGGCGAGGGGCCTGAAGATGATGCAGAGCATCCGAGGGTATTGAGCATGGCTGGAGTCGCACAGTTAGCAGCGAAAGCGATGGCTGCGCCGTTCGCAGTTATGGAACATCGAACGAGAGATGTCAGGGATGGGATCGCTGGCGTACACACACTAGCCAAGTAAGCTACCCCTTGGAGCTTCGACAACCGAGCCACCGGGCGAGACATCCTGCGCAACTGGAACGCAGCAGGCGACAAGGATACGTGGGGTAACTTCGCAGCTGGCATGGCGCTGGACGCCGCAGTCGATCCGCTCACGTATGTTGGAGGCGGGTTGCTTAAAGCCGGGGCTGGTGCGGCGGCTGCCAGGGCGATGCGCCCCATGGGAAACGTTGCCAGCAAGCTATTCCGTAGGGCTCAGAACGTCCGGGGGCTATCCCCTCCTGCTCCCCCTCGCGCTTTGGGAGTCCCGGCAGATGTAGGTCTTGATCTGGCGGACCCGCAGAGGATCAGAGATGCAGGAAAGCAGCTCTTAAGGGTTAAGCAAAGTTTACCCGAGCACCGGTTTTATCGTCCTTTACCAAGCCCAGATCCTCCAGCGGACGCGAAGCACCTGATATACGGACCGTCAGGTGAAATTGATATTGCAGCCATGCAAGCTCGTGATCTTGCTGCGATGTCGGGAGAGGTTGCGGAAGGCGCAGTGACTCCGCTGCGGGCGATGGAGATTGCGAACGCGCCAACCAGGGAGTTTGTTTATTGGGCTGGTGACGAGGTCCGAAAGAAGAACCAGTCAGCGCTCAAGCGAGGTGAACCGCTAGAGATCGTTTCGCAAGAGGGCGACTCTGCGCTCGTCAGGAGAGCGGACAACAAGCTTTCCTTCGTTCGCCTTTCTGATTTGGCGAGCGGCCCTGGCGAAGCGATGACTCGGCTTAGCCGGTAAGGTGGTTGGCCATGGCGTTTGGAGACGGATTCGGCAAAGACCTACGGCTGGGAACGCGACTTAGCCCTGAGCAGCTTGAGCAAGAGAGAGGCTCGCTTGTAGGGGATTTGGCTCGCAAAGGCTTGTCTGGCCTGGAAGCCATTTCAAACATCCTTTCGCTTCCCGGAAGTTCAGTACGAGATGTTCTCGCTGGGCAGAATCCTTTCGATCAGTGGGCCAGCCCTATGGCCTCGATCAATCGCACAGAAGGCAGAGACCTGCTGCGCCATTACGGCTTGGTTGGCCCGACCAACAATTACTCGAACTGGTTTGCTGGGCTGGCTGCTGACATCGCCACCGATCCTTTGATCTTCGCCGGTCCCGTTGGTGGTGCAACGAAAGCGGGCCAAGTGCTAAAGGCGACTGGGCTGGCAGACGAGCTAGGCCGCACGTTGCCGCTGGCGTTCAAGTCGATTCCGCCCACGGGAACCAAAGCCCCGATGACGGAGATGGGCAGTGCGCTGGCCACCAAGATGGCGCACAACGTGGACGACGTAATCACCGCCCACTCGTTGCGAGAGACTCGCACAGGCATCGACAATCTTGCCGAGAACCTGCGAAAGAAGGTGGTAGATGCGGCGGGAGGAGAAGCCGGCTACAACGCCATCAAGGACCAGCCGCTCGCCGCTCTTCTGAATATCAACGTTCCCTTCACGAGCAAAAGGCTGGCATCGTTCGGTACCGGAGAAAAAAGCCAGCAATTCGCCAACGCGTTAGGCAAGGTCTACGACGTAGCCCGACACGGGAGCATTGGGGGGGTGTCTCCCGGAAACTTCCTCGCTCGTGCATGGCATACCCCAGCCAGAGGAGCCAAGACCAAAGGCTTGCAGGCCCTGGGCAATGTCATCAAGCCCACTGTTCAGCAACGCACAGCTGATCGGGCGGAAGACGTTTCGTTTTGGGTCCGCACCCTGGATTCCATCGAGCCAACATCGCATCCAGGAAAACGTCTTACCGATTTGGGGGGAGAGCAAGGAGAGCCTCTGCGGGACATCCTTGAGCGGTACCTATACACAGGCGACGATCCGCAAAGGATTCTCACGGCCGAGCCCTCCTCGGAGGTTCTGGAGAAGTGGGGAATCACGCTGACTGGAGAAGACAATGACAAGCTGCTAGGGACCATTCGCCACATGCAGCAGCGATTGCACGAGCAGCTCAATCAGGCTCAAAAGGTAGGTCTTACTTGGAAAGACTTGCGGGATGAGTTCGTGAACTACATCCCGCGTAAGAAGGTTGGCGAGCACGGACTCAGCGGGACTCGTAAGGACTGGCTGAAGGGGGTCCAAGGCGGTACTGAGTTCGTTCGTAAGGTCGCAAAGAACGAACAGGTCCGGAAGGAAGTAGCGAGGGTCGGCACCAGCACGGGCGATGCTGACGCTGAGCTGGCGACCGCCTTAAGAGGTTTGTTCCCGGAAGAACTAGCAGAGGCTCCGCCATACGTGGTGAGGGGGTTGGCTCACACGCTGATCCATGAGCCTGACGAAGTTTTGAAGGCCGGGATCTACGGCCACCACCCGATGTACGATCTTCAGCACGCTTTCACCCGCAACCAGGAGCGGATCGAAGTAGCGGGCGGCTTGCTCGATTTCCTCGCTGAGCACCCAGACATCTACCGGGCGCACGCCACCAGGATGCCGGGCGGAAGGGCTCCTCACGCTGTCCGCCTGGAAGACCTGTTCAAAGACATGGGCTTAGATCCCGGTCGCTCCATCAAGAGGATGATCCAAATTCGCCAGAAGAGGGCGGGAAACTACGGCCCTCTGGACCGCCACACCACGAAGAGGGCCAAGCTCTGGGAAGTCCCCGGTGAGCTGGCGGACGACATCAAGCGGTTCTACCGAGGGCACGATAGCCCCAGCAGGCTACCCGGATGGGACGATCTTACACAGATTTGGAAAGCCGCCCAAACTGCCTTCTGGCCTGCTTTTCACACCCGCAACCTGATCTCTGGCCAATTTGCGAACGTGGTCGCAGGCCAATTCGACCTGAAGTCCGTAGGAGACGCGTACAAGCTCGTTCGCGGCGAGACGATTGAGGGGGCGTCGAAGATCCCTGCAGTGCGTAAGAGGGCCACTGAGAGGCTCAACACGCTACGTCACGAGGCTCACGCTCGTGGAGAGGTGGGAGACCTATCCGACCCGTGGGCTGGGATTCCTCAGGCTGAGCAGGACAAGTTCGCTTCTGGCGTTCTCAGGGACATGGTGTACGGAGAGGGAATCGCTGGTCGATACGAGGGAATGGAGCACCTCAACATCGTAGATGACCTGAAGCGGGGGGACATCAGCGAGATCCGATCCAACATCCCTGGAGAAGACCCTTTCAGGCAGGGCGGCAAGGGCGGGATGTGGGGCAAGCTGATTGGCCTGGAGCCAAACAAGCGGCTGCGAGACAAGATCAACCCGCTCAAGCAGCGAGGGGTGGGAGGGGCTCCCGAATCTGATTTCGCCTTAGCTCGCTGGGGCGAAGACATGAGCTACCTCGTTGAATCGCTCAACCGGGTAACCCCGTTCATCAACCAGCTTCGCAAGGGAGTCGACCCACGAGTGGCCGCAGACCGGGTGGCTGCCGCTCAAGTGCTCTACAGCTCGAAAAACTTCACTCCCCTGGAGAGCAAGGTCCTTACCAGGATCATGCCTTTCTACAAGTACACACGGGGTATTACCCCGTTCTTTCTCCGCAATCTTTGGGAGCACCCTGGCGGGCTGACCGCTCAAACAATGCACGGAACCCGGCTCGCCCGCTCGGACGACCCCGTGCTCCCTGAATACCTCTCAGGGACAGCGGCCATCCCATGGCCCTGGGGAGGAAAGGGAGACAACAAGCGATACATGACAGGCTTGGGGTTATTCTTTGAGGACCCCGCTTCGTTCGCCGGAACCGACATCCGGGACACAGGCCTAGAGCTTATGTCGCGCCTGCATCCGCTTCCGAAGGGAATGGCCGAATACTTTACCGGGCAAACGTTCTTCCAGAGGGGGCCTGCTGGCGGGCGAAAGCTGGAGGACATGGATCCCACGTACGGACGAATCATCAGCAACCTGCAGGACAGGGTGACCGGCGAAAAGACCGCCAGGGCTCAGCCGATCTTCGGGTCACCCATGGGAGAGGCCATTCTAAGCAACGTGCTAGGCAGGCCAGGGACCACGCTCCGCCAACTGACGGACCCCAGAAAAGACCTGTTCACCCAGGCGATCAACATCGGGACCGGCTTCCGAGTGTCGGACGTGTCTCCGCAGGCCAGAGACCGGTACATCATGGACCTAGCCCACAAGGCGATGAAGGACATCGGGGCTACTGGATGGGAAAAAGTTTATTTCCCAGACGATGTGATGGAAAAGATGGGACCCGCCGAACGGGCCAGGGCTGAGCAGCTCGAACGCCTATTGGAGATAGGAGCCAAGCGGGATAAAATTCGGCAGCGATAGCTGTCTCCTTCCTCGTGCGGCGTCGCTCACGCAGCAGCCACCCTTCTGGAATTGGTCCTCCTACCGGTGGCTGCTGTTTTTTGTGCGCTTACAGCTTCAAAAGCCTTGCGTAAAAAGTAAGTGAGTGCCCAGAGTACGTAAATAAAAAGCCGCCCACAGCGGGCCAACGCTGCAGGCGGCCATTAGTAAGGGCGCGCCTAGGCCCGGCGCCCTCCGTGATTCCTATCGGAATCGGATCGCAAATCCGGGCGAACGAAATGAGCATTTTTCTTTGGCTGGCGAATTCATGGCAAGCTGCTCCGTCACTAGGGACCCTGCCTCAGTGGGTCGAAAGCGTCGGGGTTGTGTCTGCACTGGTTTGGTTCCTTTGGTATGAAAAATCTGTCGCTGAACCTCGAAGGATGGAAGCAGGAGCAGTGGAACGACAGAAGCTCCGAGAGGACTACCTCGCCCAGACGAAACTTTTGGTGGCCGCTTACCAAGAGAACTCGAAAAAAGAGGCCACCGACGATGATCGTGATTCTGGTTGAGGATTCAGAAACGGAGAGGGCGTTACTCAGGGCTCAGCTCAATCTCGCTAACATTGACGTGATTGAATTCGACAACGCCGAGGACGCATTGAACTTCGTTAGCTCGAACAAGGCGGGGGAGGTCGTGATCTCGGATGCGATCCTAGATTCCAAATCGCTAGCGTCGGAGTTTTCGCACCTGAATAAGCTGTCGAAGTTCAGGCCAACCGTGTGCTACACAGCAGCCGAAAGCCTGCTAACTCCCTTCGATTTCCCGAACATTCCGATCGTCTCGAAAGAAAGAGGCGCTTCATATCTGATCTCTGCGGTAATTAAGTCCCTATCGCCCGCATCCTAGGAGGGACAAATGAGCGATACCCTTGAAATCCACGAAAACTTCTCTCACGACACGAGCGATTTCCCTGAAACATCGCCGATTGCCGGTCGTTGTCCGTACGATTTTGAGAAGGGCACCACGAAGCTAGTTCCTGACGAGGTGCCCAAGGAGATCGCGGATTACTTTATTCGAGCGGGCTGGGCGTGCTACAAAGGCTCGGAAGTTGTGAAGCCAGATCACTCGAAGCCCGTGCTTGTTCAGCCCGACAAAGCGAGCAGCGGGACGAAATCAACCGGCCCGTAAGCGAAGGAAAATACCATGGGAAAGGTCGTACATAACGATGTTTTGGATGCGGCTCTGGACGAGCTTGCGACTTCCACGGAGCTTTACCTGTGCACGGCGGAGCCAACTAGTCGGGCGAACGCCGATTCGATCTCGGTAATCGCTGCTCACACGATGACGGGCGGCGACTTCACGAACGCCGATGGAGACACGAACGGTCGGAAATGCACGGTTGCGGCCCAAAACTCGTTGACCGCAGACGCCACAGGAACCGTTAACCACGTTGCGCTGTGTGACGCGACCAATCTCCTGTACGTCACAACGTGCACAGCCCAGGCGGTGACGAGCGGAAACACCGTTAACGTCGGCGCTTGGGATGTTGAGATCGCGGACCCGACATAACGAAAAAACCCCCGGAAGGATGGCAGTCCAGCCGGGGGCAAGAAAGGGCGATCTTTAGGCCCGTCGCCCTTCAGACGGACCATCGGGATTCCGGGGCGGGAGCGGGCGTAGAAAATGGGAATTCTAGTGGCCGAGATGAAATAGACGCCGTGGCAGCGGCTAACAGAGGCTGGCGGCAATGGCTCGGGTCGCCCAAGCGTTCATAGGTACAGAGGTGCTAAAGCGGATCCCGCCTGAAAAAAAGGCAACCAAGACAATGTCAGCAATCTACACTCGCGTTCGAGGCGCCGACCTGGAGGTGCAAAAAATCCCTGTTTGGCCGGTCATCACGTCGATGGGTCAGCTGCTGGACAACGAGATAACGGACGCGGAATTTGTCGCCCGGTTTTCGCTCAGCCCCGCAGAGCAGGCTGAGTTTGCGCAAATAAAGACGAAGGTCACTGGCGATTTGGCCGCGATGATTGCTGATTTTCAGGCGGCTGGCATTAGCGAGACCAACGCGGGGCGATTGGCTCGTGACACGATCAGAATTACGTACGAGCAACCTTTGCTGCGAGCCGAATTAGGTTACATCGACGCCGCCACGTTCAACGCTGCGATGGGAATCTCCTAGTGGCGACAAAGTATGCAGTTATCGTCAAGCAGCTACCGAACACCAACGGTGGGACGGTGGACTTCACCGAGTCGGGGTTTGGTACGCCGACCGGGTGTTTGTTTTTCGCCAGTCAGGCCTATGCGGTGAATCCTGCGACCCAGCTTGCGCATACGATCGGATTCTTCGACGGCAGCAATGAGCGAATGTGCAACGTTTTCTGCAAAGTCAATGTGTCGACGACCAACACCGCACGCGCTTTGCGTTCGGGCAACGCGATGGGCAATGTCGACGCCAGCGCAGGCCCGACCTACAACTGCCTCTATGCCGCAAGCACGGTAACGGACGGCGTTCGCCTCACATTGACCGTTGACAACACGGGCGCCGAGCGATATTGCGTTTGCGTGATGTTCGGCGGGGACGTATCGGTTGATGTGGGCACGATCCGAATGAGCGACTCGAACGGCGGAACAGCTTCCGTAACGAGTTTGTCTTACGAGCCGGATGTCGTTCTCTTCACAAACGCTGGCATGAATGCGAGAGTCAACCCCACGACACACGCGTTGATGGCTTGGGGCGCCGCTGTAAATGACGGGAGCGAAACGCAGCGGGCCGTTCTCTACTCCTCACAAGACAACGTTTCTACGTCAAAGACCTGCGCGAAACAGCATACGACGAGGTGCGCCGGGCAATACTACGCAGACGCCGAGCAGTGGTCAGCGGAACTGACGGCGTTCGCCTCGAATGGATTTACGCTCACGACTCGTGGCACAGGGGCATCGAGCGAGGATGTATTCTGGATGGCGCTCGATCTCTCGGGCGACAGTTCGTGGCTCGGCACGCTTTCGACTCCGACGAGCCCCGGAGACGATACGAACAACAGTCCAGGTTTTCAGCCGGAAGTGGCGCTAAATTGCGCCGCAACTCCGACGACGGAGGGCGGCACCGCGCAGGGAGTGACGTTTTCGATGGGCGCGACGGATGGAACAACCGAAGGCGCAATCGGCGTTCGAGACGAAGATGGACAATCGACGACCGACAACTCGTCTAAGTACGCCGCCAACGTGCTAAACATGATCGCGATGACCGACGGCGCAGATCTCGCAACGGCGACGTTTTCCAGTTTTGGGGCGTCAGGGCGAACGTACAATTACGGCACGGTTGACGGAAGCAACTCGTACAAGGGTTGGGAGTTGTTGATCGGATCAGCGTCGGCGGCGGCGAGCAGTCCATCGCTGCTCGCGTCTCTCAGGCACCAGCGAAGATCCTACATTCGGAGGTAAATGTGAGCGGGAATATCTATACGGCATCGTTTACTAGTGTTTCGGTGAGCGCCGTCCAGGACCTGTTCGAGATCTTGGCGCCAGCGGATGCTGTGATCGAGCTTTTGGGCATCAACCTCGGCCAGACTAGCGATGTTGGGGATGCGGAAGCCGAATCCCGCCTCGTAACCCTGCGCCGGGTGTCTGGGGCTCCCACGAGTGGAAGCGGTGGGACAACGCCCACGCCGCGCCCGCACAATCAGGGCGCGGTGGCAAGCGGCTGCACCGTCGAAGCGAACAACACGACCCAGCTCTCTGGCGGGACAAATGTCGTGCTATTTCCAATTGCTTGGAACATTCGGGTGCGGGATTTCGAGGTTCCCATCCCTGAGGCCCGTTTCTACTTCAGCCCTTCGACTCGTCTTCTCCTTGAGTTGGAGGAGGCGCCAGCGGATGCCATTACGTGCCATGGTTCGATCACCTGGAGAGAGCTAGGTGGCTAGATGAGTGTCGGCGTTTTTCGCCAGCCACGGATTCGCAGGCGACGGCAGAACCTCCGTTCAGCCATCGCGGTCATCAGTGCGCCAGGTTCTGCTCCGGTCTCGATCACCCCGGACGACGCGAGCCACGCACACGCCGCAGATTCTCCGTCGATCACACAAACCCACGTTATTTCGGTTGATGAGGCTACTCACGCTCACGCCGCCGATTCGCCGACAATCACGCAGACGCACGTCATCGCTGTGGCGGAAGCGACGCATTCCCATGCGGCCGATTCGCCAACAGTTACGCAGGCCCATGCCATCAGCGTTGACGAAGCTCTGCATGCTCACGCGGCTGACTCACCCGCAATCACGCAGACGCACGTCATCGTCGCTGACGACGCGACCCACGGCCACGATGCAGAAGAGCCAACGGTCACAGCTGGCGTTGCAGTAGCAGCGGACGACGCGCTGCATGCGCACTCAGCGGATTCTCCTGCGCTCACGCAGACCCACGTTCTTTCAGTCAACGAGGCTACTCACGCTCACGACGCCGAAGAGCCATCAATCACGCAGACCCACGTAATCGTGGTGGCTGACTCTACGCACTCTCATTCGGCGGAAGAGCCATCCGTATCCATCGCCAGCGTCGATACCCCGGCTTACCGATGGCCGGAAGCACCGGTGGCAACTGCTCATTACGCCCCCGCAAAGGAAGTCGCGACGGCGGACTACATCCCCCTGGGATACCGCACAGACGACTAGGAGTTCGCAAGGTCTTCCAGGTCTTGCTCGAACGATCCTTCGGAAGCTCCCATCGCGCCTTCGGTCAACGCGTCGTTGTCGGGAATATCCATCTCAATCCGTACTCGACCGGTGACCCTTATCAGGATCGAAGCCCTGAGCGGGCTTTCTTCTCGAATCTCTTCAGCGTAGTTCTCGATAGCGTCGAGGAGCAGGTCGGCCAATCGCTTTCCCGTCGAGCTTTTCAGCAGGGTAGGCAGGTGCGAAAGGGCGGTCATCAGGTACATGCGCCACATAGTTTCTCTCCGTAGTTATCGCTTCCTCAGCTCACGCCGCATCTGCTGCGGCCGTTCAGAGCGGTTCTCAACCTCTCGATCCCATGTGCTCCACGAGTGATGCACGGTTGGCGTAATCAGCCTCCGCATCCTCCCGCACTTTGGGTCGATAAAGGTTACATGCCATCTCCCACCGATCTTTCGGGAAACCGGAACGTGATTAACAATCCGCCACCAGTCGACCCCGTCGTCATTCCAGCCCATGATCTGGGCGAACTGCCGCTTGCCGGTTCGACCGCAGTAGACGCGATTCACTTCAACGATTTCCGCTGTGTCCTCCAAAACGATCGAGTGGGAAACGAGCGACAGCGCAGCGAGGAATAACATAGCGGCCCCCCTGGGATCTGACGTAGCGTATCCAGTGAAACATTGGTCCCACCCCCTTTCATGCGAGGGGCCGCGTGGATCAACCTGCTGGGTTATCCCAGCTGTTAGGGGCCGACATCGTCATGATGGCGTACGCTCCGCCAACACCTCTCTGGATGTTGCGTTTGGAGTCGTACCGATGAAGCTCGTAGCTGTCGGCGTACTTCGCGTATATCTGTCCGTTTCTCCAGACGATCTGTACATAGGGAATTGCGTGACCATTTCGGCCAACGCTCACGCAGTATCCGTTCAGGATCAGGCAAACAATCTCTTCCCATGAGCGGGGATTGCAGACTTCAAGCGGCCGGAAGTGGCGAGCAGTCGACTTCCACCCTTCCGGGAAGTCCTGCAGGCGAACCCAAGGACCACCCCATGGGCTCTTCTCGCCGCTGCTGCAATTCAGCGTGTGTTCGAAGATGCTTTGCTGCGATCCGACCCCATTCGGTCCGTTGTGTTCTGGCAAGACGCCTCGCCGCAGGGCGATCGATAGCGTCTTCTGCATGTACGATCCGCCCCACCTTCCAGGGGTTGCTTCCGAGTACACCGATAGGGGGCTCAGCCAGAGCTGCTCTCCGGACTTCTGTCGCTGTCGGTTCCAGGAGATCTCCATGTTTTGCACGAGCGCATGGCAGGTGCATTCATGAGTAGGGTGCTGGTTGGTCCAACGCGACCGGTAGCTTTCCGGCCACGTTCCGAATTTGTCGTTCTGCCGAGCAACCTCTTGCCAATCCCTCGGCTCAATCCATAGCCAATCAGGGAAGTCCCTTGTCCCCTGGAGCCCAGCTAACGCCTCCGAGGTGTCGTTCTGCGACAATCCGTCCGGATATCCCGTGTCGTCATGATCATCCGGGGACCAATCCAGCAGGTCATCCGTGAATTCTACGTTCAGCGAATCCGTCATCTGAGTTTCTATCGAAGGAGATCGATTTTGCCTTTGCCGACGACTTGCTTAATCGTCGCCGTCTTGCCCGTGCGATGGTCCTTAACCATCCCGGACTTGTAATCGTAGGTGCGGATCGTGGGGGTGTTGTGGATAGCGTAGTCTCGCCGCTCCTTTTTCGCTTTGGCCACGACTTCAGCGTTGTGCTCAGCGACAGCTTTCTCAATCTTGCCCAAGGCGATCCGCAAGTTCTGCCGCCTCGTTCGCTCTACGTCGATCTCCACCTTCAGGCCAGTCGGTTTGTGGACGATCCGGCACGCAGTCTCAACTTTGTTTTTGTTCTGGCCCCCAGGCCCCTTCCCCTTGTAGTAGGAGATTTTCAATTCGTCGCGATTCACTTAATAGCCTCCTCCACGTCCTTAGCGGTCTGCGGCTTCTCGACCACCCGAATCACCTTGTCGCCCGCTTGAACAACGATCGCAGGAAGTTTCCCCCTCGCCGCCGCAAAGGCCACCTTGTATTGTTCGGGCGTCTGGCCGAGACCGTTGACGGTGTCGATATCAACGGCGTTGGCTGTGATCCCGCTTTCGCTGAGTTCTCGAAACTTAGCCGAGATCGGCCTCGGCACCCCTCCCTCCTCTCGCTCGTACACGTAGGTGACCCGGTCCGCCTTCGCGTCTACGGGAGTCTCAGGGGGCTTCTGAGGAGGCGGGAGGTCGCCCTTGATCGAGATCCATACAACCTCAATCAGCTTTCGCTCAGTACCAGCGACCACGACTTCGATGGTTTTCCCATCTTTCGTCTCGATCGTCTCGGTCTTCCGAATGTAGACCTCATGCTCAAGCCGGTAGGGAGATCCATCCTTCTTCGGCAAGGCCCAGACGGCAAACTTCTCGCCATCATTGAACTCCTGCCCTTCGGCTGGCCTTTCCAGGTCCCAATCGCGGATGCCAACAGAGTACCCAGAAGGGACCTTCAGCTTCGACTCGATCACGAGACGCCGGCCAACCTCGGACTCGATGGTCCGCATGTCCGGCGTCGCTGAGAGGGTTACGTCGCCTGTCAGGGAGATCAGGGCAAGGGCGACGGCGGTTAGCATGATCGGTCGTACCTTTGTTGAGCGATTTCGCGGAGCTTCGCACAGGCTCGACACTCGCAGTGGACGTGATCCTTTTCGGTATTCAAGTACCAGTGAAGGAGAGCGACCGTCGACTTCAGGTGCTCGTCTATCAGCTCGCGGAGTCCTGAGGTAACCATTTCAAGGTGAGAGCGAGCATCCGTGCTCACTCTTTCATCATTGTTCTGCTGCGGGGTGTCCCGTGTCAATGGAAATGCCTCCTAAGAAATCCGCCTTTGTGATTTCGATCTCGTAAGCCCTCCAGAACTTTCTGTCCACTGGCTTTTTGTATTTCCTCCATCCCCACACCAATATCCTGCCTCCAGAATCAAGCCAAGCTTTCGCTGGCTCCGCACAATCCTCCACGATCTTGCGGTAGCGAGCAGAGCTGTTTGAACCTGATGTCGCTTGGATCAAGTAGATGCTTCCGCCACCAGCAGCGAGCACGTCGCCGAATCCCCAAACGTCCACTCGCCTGCGAGTTTGAGGAATCCACTTTTCGACAACGGATGCCTGCCACCCGCGTTTCCGGGCTTCGTTAAGGGTACGCTGGGTTGGTGTCATTCTTAATGTTTTCGTATCCCTCACCAAAAACGCTTTGCTCGTCGCACCTAAGGTCAATCACCTGAAAATCGCAGGTATCAATTATTCCAAATTCGAACTCTACTTCAGTAAGCATCTGAATCGAAAACGCCCCGTACGCGCATCGACGGTAGTACACGCCGTTAACGCGAACTACTTCCTGAGGGTTAACGGAAATAGAGATGTCGCCAGCCCAGCCGCACCCCGCGCAGCGATAAGGACCCCATACACGGATCTCTTTTCCACGTTGCAGAGATTCTGGGAAAACGTTTTCGCTGCCTATCTTAACCATGGAAGTCACTCCCCTTTGGCTTCCTCCTGAATCCATAAGAAGTTAGCCGATAAATGCCGTGATGCTCCTGGCAGGAGAATTTTTCGAACCGACCGATTCGACCGTTTGTTTCCGCCGCCCTTCTGGTTTCCTCTTTCCTTAGTTCCAGCGTTTTTTCGCAGGGTACGAACTGATGGCATTCGAAGCACCATTCGGACTCAACGTCCCATCTATCTCCCCCGCACTGGGGACACTCTCCGTATACGATTGTGGTCTTAATGTCGCATCGTGTGCACCTACCATCCGATTTGGTCCGCCCACACTTAGCGCAACGCTTTTCAGCCATTGTGCCCCTCGGGGTTTTTCCCGAAATCATCAGGAATCCCGCCAGCATGAGCGGCGAGCCGAGCCATGTCGTACATGATCGTCGTTAGGGAGATGACATCGACCGCCTTAAGGACTCCCAAGGCTTCACCAGCGACAGAAACCAGTCGGTCTACGTCTTCCCGATCGTGGTTGCTGGACGCGAATCCTTCCAGCGTATCTTCCAATTTCTTGATTGTGTCTTTCATTGCGACCTCGAAAAATGAGCCCGCCGCTGCACCTGAGCAAGCTCAAGCGACCCAGCAGCGGCGGGCGCTCCCGATCAAACCGTGTACGAAGAAAGCTTCGCCTTGTTAGCGAAGATTTCTTCGTCGAAGTCGGCCTTCCAGTCCCATTCGTCGAGAACAAGCTCATTGAACCGCTGCTCGGTCAGCTCGATGTTGTTCGAGACGCTCATCTCAGCCATGCGAATAGCCAGACCGTAGCTCTTCAAATGGCTGACCGGCGCTTTGGTGGTGAGAACGTATCGATCGACGATCAGGTGGTTCGTTCTTCTCGCAGGCTCTTGTGCGTTGATGGCCTCTTCTATCTTGGCGATCGAAGAGTCAGTTTGCTTCTTGATCTTTTCGACCATCTCAGCCAGCTCGAACTTCGCGAGAGTTCGGTAGTCCCTGACCGCTTCACGGTAGTTCTGCTCATGACGCTCTCGGTTCTTCTTAAGCACCTCAAGAAGCTCCGCTTTGTCCACTGTTACGCTCTTCATTTCGGTCCTCCATAGATCGAATCATTTGGATGTTGTCCTGGAAAGCGAGACGCCATTCGTACTCCCCAACGCTAAGGCGCTGGGGAGCCACGACCCCTACCTTTCCGGGCTTGTCAGCTGTGCACCGAGAAGGCCACATCAGCTCACGGTACTGTTCCGAAAGCGAAGCCTCCATCAGCTGCTCAGCGTACACCTCTCCCTGAGGGGTGTTCGCGTTCACCTGAGTGATCGCTTTCAAAGAGATGCCGGTCCCGTATAACTCAACACAATCGGCCTTCTGGACAGCCAAGAGAGGTCGCCAGGGGCTAGGGTTGGCCGTAGCCATCAGCTCCTCAACGATCTCGCGTCCGTCGTTTGTTTGCGTGAGCCAAGCTTTCAGCTGTTTTTTGTTGTAGAAGAGAGGGATGGGGTACTTGCGTTTGGTCACTACGCTCTCCCGAACTTTTTCTCCGTCAACGCCAAGCGGACGTGCTTGTAGTTGGTTCTTCCGTCACGGCAGCATCCGAGGACAGCGAAGTTAGCGACGAGCTGTCCGCAGATTTGTTGGTCGCCTTTTGTCTTGGGGATAAGCAGCAGCTCATCTTTCATAATCTTGACGACCATGTCGGATCTCCTTAATCAGGATCGAAAATGCTTCGCTTTCGCCCCTTGATGTTCTGGACTTCTTTCGGAACGAGCGCCTTACAATAGGTTTGAATCAGCTGCAGTTGTTCGGCCATCTCTGCAGCATACCCGCCGTCGTGAACCAGATCACCTCGCTTTACCGCCTTTGCAAGGGTAGTTGTCGCCCTCCTTAAGCCCGGCAAGATGTCTTCAAGAGGCGTGCGTTTCCGGCCGCTTTTCAACTTCTCCCTGACTTGCGGATCGTCCCGCAAGTGACGAAGTTTATCCGTCAGCTGGACGTGTCGATCCTTTGTCTTGCGGTTGATGTCGAAAAAGTCTTTGACGAGGTGCTCGACGTTCCCGTTTTTGAAAGAGCACTCGTCGAGAATTTCAAGCATCTGCCTGATCGGCTCGGGGGCAGCTGACCAGTCGTCGTGTTTGGCGTACTTACCGATCATGGATGCGAACCACTTATGCGTCTTACGCCTCGTAAGATTCCCTTCATATCCCACAGACTCCATTTTCTGGACCGAGGTTTGAAAGCGGATTTCTTTCTCCACATCAGCGACTGGCCTGCCTACGCTTCTCGAAAGCTCTTGAACCGAGCAGTTGTCTTCGAAGTACAGGACTGCCACGGCCTGCTGCAAGATCCAGCTCTTGTCGGGTGTGTGCTGGCCGTTGATGCGGGCGTTTGCGGTAATCCTGACCAAGTGCTGCTTCGCCAGAGAAGTCTTTGCATCAAGCACGTACGCTGAGAACGTCGTCTCGCGGTTAAGCTCCGAAGCGGAAAGCCTCTGGACGCCATCGAGAACGACGAATCCCTTGGGCGTAGCCATCACAATGACAGCTGGAGCAGAGGAGCCATTCTCCATCAAGCTCCCGTACTCCAGCACCGCATCGGAGTCCACCGCAGTCTGGCGACCGAGATTGTTGGTCCGCCAGTCTGGGGTGAGAACGTCCATGGGCAAAGAGTCGACGTACTCGTACTTAACGCCGATATGGGTAAGGAAATTTTCTGTCCTTGAGTCAGTCGCGAACAATGTTCAGCTCCTTTTGAGATGGCGATTGAAGCTTCATGCAGACCTGCTGGCACCACGTTGATACTGCAGACAGGCACTGCGTAATTTCCTCGATCTCCTCAGGAGTGCTTCGCTCGCGGACCTTGGCCAAGTCTTCGGCGGTGTAATCCTGCTGCCAGCCAAGCTTCTGGTCGAGCATCAGGCTCGATCGGGATTTCAGCTCAGTCAGCGGATCGGACGTTCCAGAGCTAGACGCCTTCAGGGCGTTCATTTGGTCCTCCCTAGATAGTACAGCGATCTTTCTACCCTCATGGATAGTCATTTGTCCAGTGCGGACGCGGTCGTACAGCACGAGAGACGATCTCGTGTAGATGAACGACGCTCGGCTCAGTGCAGCACTGTTCATGCTCAGTTCTGAGCGGCAACTCTTCTGCCATTCGTTCATGGCTTTGCCGTCCACCAAAGATTGGCACCTTAAGACCGGCTCCATGTGATAAACCATTAGCTCCGGAGCCCGGCTCTGAGAGATCTCCGCCTTCCAGTCGATCTCGCTGACGACGAACTTGGCCACGTGATCTTTCAAGACCGTTGCTCGCCTTAAGGGCCCGAACGAAAACAACTTCTCGGTTTGCTTTCCGGTCGCCTCGATAGTGGCGTAGACAAAAGCGGCGAGCTGTCGGTTAGGGAGGTGGCGAGCCTGTTCCAGATCGGTATTCACGATGACGGCGACATCTCGTGGAGAAAGGTTGCGGCAGGCGTAATGTCCAGCAAGCAGCGAGATGCAGTCGTCCGGTCCGTAACCCTTGGAGGCTGCCTCCTCGTAAAACAGGGCAGCGGGAACCCTTCGCTTAAGGTCAAAGACAGGCTTGCTCAGCTCTTCCACCTGAGAGCGAAGGCCCGCAAGAATCTCGTCGTAGCAAGTCCTATGGTCCATCACGGTCCTCTTTGGTTCGGTGTCCTAAATGCCACTGGCGACAGTACGGGCAGCGGTACACACGCACTTTTAGAAAAGCCCGGTTCTTCCGAATACAAAGCTTGCGCGCACGCTTAGCAGCAGCCTTTGTGGAAAACATGCGCTTACCACGGCACGTACGATCCAAAAGCCAACGAGCAGCACTAGGGCTGTGCTCGCTGGTTAATCTCCGGATGGCTTCGTCAGAAAGAGTCGGGACTGCTCGCCTGTTTCTGTAGCGCTCTCTCCTCCTTCTGTTCGAGGAGTTCACAATCTATTAGCCCTCCTTACTAACTCCACGCCCCAACTTGCATTTGTGCTTCTGGATTTGTTTA
>ERZ869936.334-NODE-334-length-47752-cov-5.573348_pt1 | contig 47752 bp, 54 predicted proteins | sample MGYA00520876_ERZ869936 | MGnify/ENA primary metagenome ERZ869936 (study PRJEB32218, sample SAMN09650985) | biofilter metagenome | isolation source: enrty point of leading RO module | place: Saudi Arabia: Thuwal, RO plant located on Red Sea | collected 2016-02-17 ... | reverse complement strand
ACTTTGCGGTGTCGGCGGCGATGATAAAGTCGCAGATCATCGCCAGCTCGCAGCCGGCATAGCCAACAACCGCAACCACCAGCATCACTGTCAGAACGAACAGGAATTTCAGCAGTCTTAGCATCCCAGAAACCTTCTTTGCCTCTGGCCCAGTTCCGACGGGCCGATGCCGCCTGTGGCGGTTCTTGGCCTTTTTATAACTGGTCTTTTCATGAAGATCACGCCATTCAGGGCTGGTTGCGGAAAAGATGTGCGGGAAGCTGCCGTTTTGCCATTCAGATTGAAAAAAACGGTCGCAATGGTCGGCATGATGGGGGCCGGCAAGACCGCGATCGGGACCGCCTTGGCGCGGCGGTTGAATGTGCCTTTTCTGGACAGTGACGCAGAGATCGAAGCGGCCGCAAACATGACGATTGCCGAAATCTTCTCGCGAGACGGCGAGGCGTTCTTTCGCGAAAAGGAGGCGCAGGTCATTGCGAGACTGCTGGAGGGGCGGCCCTCGATCCTGTCGACCGGAGGAGGCGCGTTTCTTCAGCCCGGCAACCGCGAGGAAATAGGCAGATCCGGAGTTTCGCTTTGGCTGCGCGCCGATCTCGATTTGCTGTGGAACCGGGTGAAGCACAAGACGACCCGCCCGCTACTGCGCACCGAAAATCCGCGGGCTACGCTTGAGAAGCTGTGCGAGGCGCGGAACCCCGAATACGCCAAGGCCGATCTGATTGTGGATGCCAACCCCGCGTATTCAATCGAGGACATGACCGATCAGGTCATCGACGTCCTGCTCGGGCGGGCGGACGTTCTGGAGCTAATGCGATGACGATCCTTACCGTTCAAGTGCCCCTTGGCGACAGAAGCTACGATGTCCGGATCGGGCAAGGTCTGGTTTCTTCCGCGGGCGCGGAGATCGCGCCTTTGCTGAACCGGCCGAAGGTCTTCGTTTTGACGGACGAGAACGTGGCAAACCACCATTTGGACGGGCTTCGGCTTGGGCTTGAGAGCGCGAATATCGGCATGTCGGCTTTGGCGCTGCCCTCCGGTGAAGGCACGAAGAGCTGGCATGAGCTTGAGCGGGCCGTGGAATGGCTGTTGGCTGAAAAGGTCGAACGCCGGGATATGGTGGCGGCGCTTGGTGGCGGCGTGATCGGCGATCTGGCCGGGTTCGCGGCGGCCATTTTGCGCCGCGGCGTGCGTTTCGTACAGATTCCCACCAGTCTCCTTGCACAGGTCGACAGTTCGGTCGGCGGCAAGACGGGTATCAATTCCCCCCAAGGCAAGAATCTGATTGGTGCGTTTCATCAGCCCAGCCTGGTCCTGGCCGATGTCGACGTTCTTGACAGCCTTCCAGAACGGGATTTCCTGGCGGGCTACGGCGAGGTGGTGAAATACGGGCTCCTTGGCGATGCCGCGTTCTTTGCCTGGCTGGAAGAACACGGCACTGCGTTGGCCGCCGGTGACACAGGGCTTCGGGCCGAAGCGGTCCGGCGCTCGGTTCAGATGAAAGCCGACATCGTGGCCCGTGACGAGACCGAGCACGGCGACCGTGCACTGTTGAACCTCGGGCACACCTTCTGCCACGCGCTGGAAGCAGCCACCGGCTATTCCGATCGCCTGTTGCATGGCGAAGGCGTTGCCATCGGTTGCGCCTTGGCCTTCGAAACCTCGGCACGCCTGGGCCTGTGTTCTCAGGAAGAGCCGAGCCGCGTGCGGACCCACCTCAAGGCCATGGGAATGAAGGCGGACCTAGCCGATATTCCCGGCAAATTGCCGGATGCGGATGCGCTGATTGCTCTGATGGGCCAGGACAAAAAGGTAATCGACGGCCGCATTCGATTCATCATGGTCCGTGGTATCGGCGAAGCCTTCGTGACGAGCGATGTCGCGGCGGATGTTGTCAAAGCAGTCCTTGACGACGCTCTTGCGGCCCGAAATGCACGATGAGGCCTTGCGGTAGCCGGGGCCTATGGCGAGCGCGTTGTTCGAGCCGTCCTCAGAACGGAATCTCGTCATCGAGGTCGCTTGACGCAGGCGCCGGTCCGCTGCCACCTCCGGAGGAGCCGTAGCCCCCTTCGTATCCGCCGCGGTCATCGCCGTAGCCACCGCCACCGCCACCGCCGCCTTCGCTTCGGCTGTCGAGAAGGGTCAACTCGCCCTTGTAGGGGCGCAAAACCACCTCGGTCGTATAGCGGTCCTGGCCGGACTGATCCTGCCATTTCCGCGTTTCCAACTGTCCTTCAATGTAGACCTTGGAGCCCTTGCGCAGATATTGCTCGGCGATGCGCGCCAAAGGTTCGGAAAAGATCGCGACCGAGTGCCATTCGGTCCGCTCGCGGCGTTCGCCGGTGTTGCGGTCCTTCCAGTTTTCGGAGGTCGCGATCCGCAGATTGCAGACCTTGCCGCCGTTCTGGAAGGTACGAACCTCGGGGTCGCGGCCCAGATTGCCCACCAGAATGACCTTGTTGACCGATCCCGCCATCTCGTGCCTCCACCGAATCTGTTGCCGTCACATTTGCCGCGTATGGTTAACAACGTTTGAACGCAGGCGAAAGCAGTCTGCCGTTACACGTCCAGTTCGACGGACACGGGAAAGTGGTCCGAAGCGGTGAGCAACGCCTCACGCAGTTCTGGGGTTCGGTAGCAAACGGGATCGTCGAAAGGGTGCCAGATACGCCAATCCTGTGCTTTCGGTCGCAGATCGGGAGATACCATCACATAGTCGAGCAGGGTCTGCATCCACCGCTTGCGCTCCGCAACCCAGAACCGGGCGGATGTCGGCATCACGCCCCCCACGTTGCGCGAGATCAGGGCATCGGCATGCGGATCGTAGAGCTGCGTTTCATCCTCGCTTCCGATGACGATCTCGACGCCCGACCTTCCGAAAAGCTTCTCATACTCATCCAGACCGGGACCATCGTTGAAGTCGCCCAGCACGACAAGGCTGTCACCTGCATCGAGGTGATCCTCCACCCGCTCGCGCAGCCAGATGCACTGTGCCAACTGCTTTCGCCGGTTTTCGATCGCGGTGCGCATGATCTGGTCGGCGGATCGGGCTCCATGTGGTGCCTTCGATTTCGCGTGTACTCCGATCAGGCGGAGCGCGGCTCCGGATTGGGTGGTGACCGCCAACTCGAGTGGTGGCTTCGACCAGCGTACGCGCTCGGGCGCGGAATCGACATCGAGGTCGATCCGGTACTCGGCGTCGAACCGCGGGCTTCCAACCGGATCGTGCCGCGCCGATAGCTTGTTCGGGTCGAACAGGAACGCGATCTCTTGTTGGGTATCGTTGACGAAGCCCATGACGGCACGATTGGCACGCAGCCCCGCGCTATCAGCAAAGGTTTCGAGCGCCAACACGCCGTCGCGGCGGCGATGGCTGTCGGGCGCCTCGATGATCATGATCGCGTCGGCGTCGAGGGCGGTGAAGACGATGGCAAGCGCTTCGACCTGGTCATGGCGTCGCACGTCATGACGGCCCGACCACCCTTCATCATCCAGCAGTTTGCCGTCGTCGTCGAACAGGTTCGAGAACCACTCGACATTGTACGTCACGAGGCGCATCACGCGGCGCTCTCGCTGATCTCCTCCCAGGCGCGGTTGACCGCGATCAGGCGTTTCTCCGCCATCCGGATTGCCTCTTCGGGAAGGCCGCGTGCCATCATCCGGTCGGGATGACTTTCGCGCACGAGTCTCCTCCAGGCTTCGCGGGCCTGGTCCAGCGTCGCTGTGTGTTCAAGGCCCAGAACATCGTACGGATCAGGCTCGGCATCCGGAACGAAGCGGGTGCGGATAGACTTGAAATCGCGTTCGTTCAGCCCGAAGATCTCGGCGACGCGGTTGAGGAAATCATCCTCGGCGGGATGGTATTCGCCGTCCGCCATCGCGATGTGAAACAAACCCTCGATCAAATCCGTCAAGGTACCTTCCGTATTGTCGAACATGCGCGCGATGCGGCGTGCATATTCCTCGAAACCGGCGACATCCTGGCGCGCGAGATTGAACACGCGGGCCGCGTTCGCTTCCTCCTCGCGAGGGATATGAAATATTTCGCGGAACGCCGTGACCTCGTCGCGGGTGACCTGACCGTCGGCCTTGGCCATTTTTGCGCCCAGCGCGATGACCGCGATTGTGAACGCGATCGACCGCTCCGGCGGCGAGCGCAGCCGATCGAACACTTCCGCCAGACTTTCTCCGGCGCGCAGCGCGGCAATCGCTTCGGCTATTCGTGACCAGACGGACATGGGCGCAAGCCTAGACTCCAGAGGTGCGAACGTCACCCTCGGCTACGGCGCTATTCACCTTCTTGAAGCCATTTCCGCATCAGGACCAAATCCATCCATCTGCCAAACTTGAAACCCACCTTTGGCAAGCGGGCGACTTCCTCGAATCCAATGCGGGCGTGAAATGAAACCCCGCCAGGGTTCTCGCCGGACACACCCGCCCAAAGCGACCCTATTCCGGCTTCGCGGGCATGTTTCTCGGCCGCGTCTACCAGTCGACGGCCAACTCCCCGACCTGTTGCGGACCGATCCATCAAGATCGAATGCTCCATCGCGCGGGCGTATCCGTAGCCCTTTCGCATTTGGTCGTAACAAATGAAACCCCAGATCTGTTCTTCATCTTCCGCGACTGCGAAGAACGGCAGAGACTGGATGGATGCGGCCGTCTCTTCGACCGACTTTTCCCGAGAGTTGAATGTGACTGCGGTATCGCGGATGTAGATGTTCTGTATTTCTGTGATACGGGCGGCATCTGATGGCCTCGCCGGACGGATGATCATGCAAGGATCCGGTTGCCTTCGGGCGTCGAAATCGTCGCGATCAGGCGTTTCTCGGGCCCGACGCGCAATGACACCTCGGGCATGGTGCCAAGATGAGGGAACGCCTTGAGAAGGTCCTCCGCACTCGGGTGGAAGACATCAAGTCGGGTCAGCTTCAGACCCCGGTCGGGCAACCGCTTGTTGGGATGCGCGCCCTCGGACCATTCGATGAGGGCCGGCATGGCGTCGTCGTAAGGTAGACGGCCGAACTCGCTGACTGCCATGCGCCACGACACATCGCCGCGGGTCAGGCGCATCGGCGATCCACTTCCTGCTGGCGCGGCATCCAGCGCCACATCCAGATCATCCGTGCTGCAAATCCAGTTGGTGACGCGAGGGGCGGCGGCATAATTGTCGAGATTGAACCACCGCCGATGTCTGGGCTTCGGCGCCTCGGGGTCGATTGCGATTACTTCGAGATAGCAATGCGGTCCGAGAGACAGCAGGCGGTTGTGCGTGCCCATAGCCGCGTGTTTGCCACCGGGCGACAGCTTCGTGCCCAACACCGCTTCGACATAGGTCGCGCCCTCTTCCAGGGATCGCGCCGCCACGGCGATATGATCAAGGGCAATCGAAAATGTCATATCGAGTTCATCGCGCCTGATTTGGCGAGATTCAAGAAAATTAATCGTTGCATCACTGAAAGTTAGCATCGCCAGACTATGACCAATGCGCGGAATCATCGGAACAAAAGATGCATGTGCGATGTTTGCGACTTGGGTCTACGCGCCTTTCATTGTTGAATTCCCGCCAAGATGCACCACGCCACGCGGGAAGAAAAACAATCACTTCCCCAAGGATGACATGCTTCTTCGCGCCTTCGACGCATTTTCCCGGTCCGAAACCTCCGGCGGTCTGCTTCTGATCTTCTCCGCCGTAGCGGCGATGATCGCGGCGAATTCCGCCTTCTCGGGAATCTACGAAGGCGCGCTGGGCGCATATCTGTCGATCGAAATTGCTGGCGAGGGAATTTCGAAGCCACTGATCCTGTGGATCAACGATGGTTTGATGGCAGTCTTTTTCTTCCTGATCGGCCTTGAACTGAAGAAAGAGCCTCTCGAAGGAAAGCTGAAGAACCCGCGGGACGGGCTTCTACCCGGAATGGCTGCAATCGGCGGAATGGATGCAGAATCGCGCAGTGCCTCCTTGGGGCGACGCACCTTCACGTGATCAGTCGGACCAGTGACCAGATGACGCCGAGGATCGTCGGAAAAAATCCAGCCGCGAATCCGAACATGCGCAGGGGCGGATACCAGCGGTATCCGGCCCAGTACGCGCATCGGGTCAAACCGAAGGACAGGCCGAACGCGATCACAGTGACAGCACCGAGCGTCATTGCGATAAACGGCCAGAGAAGAAGAGCGAGCAAGGCTTGCTCCATCGTGTTGCGCAGGACCCTTTGGTCGACTTCCGTGGAAGAACCTGCAACAGGATTAGAACCATCACGCAGATCGGGTGAGCTGAACCGCTGAAGCGCGATCCAACCGATAAGAAGGGCCGTGAAGATCCCCGCCGGCACGAACGCGTAGACAAGTGCAAGGTTGAGCGGAATGAACGGTTGGGGCCCCTGTCCCGGTAGCCAGACGACCGTCAGGGACCATAGGGTCCCGATGGTTCCGCCGACCAGCATCTGCCAACGAGCGCTCAACCTCTTGCAGTACGCACCAGAGCCAGTATCTCGGCGGCGGCCTCGGGTATGTTCGTCCCGGGCCCGAAAATTGCCTTTACGCCCGCGTCTTTCAAGAACGCATAATCCTGTTGCGGGATCACACCGCCGCAGATCACGATGATGTCCTCGGCGTCGCGATGGCGAAGTGCCTCGATCAGTTTCGGCGCGAGGGTCTTGTGTCCTGCGGCCTGGCTTGAAATCCCCACGATGTGCACATCGTTGTCGATGGCGTCCTGCGCAGCTTCTTCGGGGGTCTGGAACAACGGGCCGACATCCACGTCAAAGCCGATATCGGCGAAGGCGGTGGCGATGACCTTGGCGCCGCGGTCGTGACCGTCCTGGCCCATCTTGACGACCAGCATACGCGGCCGCCTGCCCTCTTCCTCTGCGAAGACCTCGACGTCTTTTTGTATCCTCGCAAAGCCTTCGTCGCCTTCGTAGGCTGCACCATAGACTCCTGCGAGGGTCTTCACTTCGGCCCGGTGACGACCGAACACCTTTTCCATGGCCATGCTGATCTCTCCGACTGTGGCGCGGGCACGCGCGGCTTCAACGGCGGCGGCAAGAAGGTTACCGCCGTTCCTTGCGGTGGCCTCCAGTTTTGCCAGCGCGTTTTCGCATGCCGTCTTGTCGCGGTTGGCGCGTGTCTGCTCGATGCGAGCGAGCTGAGCCTCGCGTACCTTGACGTTGTCGACATCCAGAATGTCGATTGGGTCTTCCTTGTCCTTGCGGTACTTGTTGACCCCGACGATGACCTCCTCGCCGCGATCGATCATGGCCTGGCGACGCGCCGCGCTTTCCTCGATGCGGAGCTTGGGCATACCGGTGGCGACGGCCTTGGTCATACCGCCCATCTCCTCGACTTCCTCGATCAGCGCCCAGGCTTTCTCGGCCAGTTCCGACGTCAGGGCCTCGACGTAGTATGAGCCCGCAAGCGGATCGACGACATTCGTGATGCCCGTCTCCTCCTGAAGGATGAGTTGCGTGTTCCTTGCAATCCGGGCACTGAATTCCGTCGGCAGCGCGATTGCCTCGTCCAGTGCATTGGTGTGAAGCGATTGTGTCCCGCCAAGGACTGCGCTCATCGCTTCATAGGCCGTGCGGATGACGTTGTTGTAGGGATCCTGTTCCTGAAGCGACACGCCCGAGGTTTGGCAATGGGTTCGCAGCATCTTCGATCTGGGATTCTTCGGCTCGAATTCATCCATGATACGCGACCAAAGCAGGCGCGCAGCCCGAAGCTTGGCGGCCTCCATGAAGAAGTTCATGCCGATTGCGAAGAAAAAGGACAGACGCCCCGCGAATTTGTCGACGTCCATGCCGCGTGCAATAGCCGCGCGGACGTATTCGCGCCCGTCGGCCAGGGTGTAAGCCAGCTCCTGAACCAGGTTCGCGCCGGCCTCCTGCATGTGGTAGCCCGAGATCGAGATCGAATTGAATTTCGGCATGTGATCCGAGGTATACTCGATGATGTCCGCTACGATGCGCATTGAGGGTTCGGGCGGATAAACGTACGTGTTCCGCACCATGAATTCCTTCAGGATATCGTTCTGGATCGTGCCTGACAGAACCGACTTGTCATGTCCCTGCTCTTCCCCGGTGACGATGAAATTCGCCAGGATCGGAATGACCGCGCCATTCATCGTCATCGAGACGCTGATCTGATCCAGGGGAATGCCGTCGAACAGGATCTTCATGTCTTCGACACTGTCGATGGCCACGCCCGCCTTGCCGACATCGCCAACGACACGCGGATGATCGCTGTCATAGCCACGATGCGTGGCAAGATCGAAGGCCACCGAGACGCCTTGCTGCCCTGCGGCCAGCGCCTTGCGATAGAATGCATTCGACTCCTCTGCCGTCGAAAAGCCGGCATACTGTCGGATCGTCCACGGGCGGCCCGCGTACATCGTCGCCTTCACGCCGCGCGTGAACGGCGCAAAACCGGGCAAGGAGCCCAAATGCGTCAGTCCCGCAACGTCATCTGCGGTGTAAAGCGGCTTGACCCGAATGCCTTCGAGTGTGTCCCATTCGATATCCGCGACGCTGCGGCCCCGAAGTTCTTTTTCGGCCAGAGTTTTCCAATCGGTCATGCATATCCCTCCTTTGAGGCACGCCGCGCGGCGAAATCGACGCATTCCGACACGATACCTCTACGAAATTCGCCGAACCTGCATATATTGATGGCAGGAGAAGGCGGATTGAGACAGCTCAAGGTGTTGAAACAGATCATCTTTTCCGCAGCTTTGCTTGCGGCAGGCGCGGCTTCGGCGACAGACGGCAGCGAGACGCTGGATGCCTTGAGCCGTTGGCAGGAAGAGCCACGGACCATTTTCGAGGCTTCGGAAGTGGATATCGACGCGTTCAAGTGGATCGCGCGGCCGGTTGTGGTGTTCTCGGATACCCCGGCAAATCCGGCATTCCAGCAGCAGATGAACCTGTTGACCGCGCGCATAGAAGAATTGGTGGCGCGAGATGTCATCCTGATCGTCGACACGGATCCGGAAGAAAGGTCCGATCTTCGCCGGAAGCTGCGGCCAAGGGGCTTCATGCTGACATTGATCGGGAAGGACGGCGGTGTGAAGCTTCGCAAGCCTTTTCCATGGGACGTGCGAGAACTGACACGCTCGATCGACAAAATGCCTTTGCGGTTGCAGGAGTTGCGGGAACGGCGCGCGAGCGAGTAGCGGTTCACGGTCGCGTCACCGCTGGCTGGAACGTCGCACGTGGCGGCAGGCTTTTTTCCCATGCGCTGATATGCGCTCTCAGTTCGTCGGCGTATTCCGGCGAGGTCGCGTAGAAGGCCACCTCACGCCCACCGAGGAACGCAGTTGGAATCGCAAGTTGCAGAACGCCAAGACGCATCCAATCGGGGGGAACTGCGTCTTCGAACCACTCATCGTAGACCATCGCAAGCGTTGTGCCCTTGTCTTCGGCCAGCGCCCCCGCCCAACCCGGTTCGGTCGCTGTCCGTCGCGCTTGCAGGGCCTCTGCCGACGCCAGCCCCCAAAGGTCCAGCACGTAATCCGGATTGCGCCACGCAACATAACCGATGTCGTTGACTGCGATCGGTGCTTTCACGAATTCCTTTGCAAACCGAGCCATTTCGCCCTGCTGCTGCGCGATGGCCGTCGGGTTCCAGGCGTAGACCGAGAGCGCGTATGGCGCATACGTCGCTACGCCGCCCGCCAAGGCAAGTGCGACGCCAATGGTACCGGTCGGCGGTGCGAAACCCTTCAGAACCAGCGCGATGGCCGCGACACAAGCAACGGTGGCATAGGTTTCGTAGCGGTCCATCCAGCCGACGGAGCCGAAGGCCAGGTGCGCCAGGCCCGATCCACCGATCGCCAGGGCGAAGTATGCACGGCGCCGGTTTCTGCGAAGCACCGCCAGGCCCAGAAGCATCAGCACAACCGAAAGCCCCAGCAGGTAGCGGCCCCCATAAGCGGACGCGTTTAACATCAGCCTGCCAAGAGGCCCACCACCTTGTACATCACCCAGCTTGGCGACCACGGAACTGGGAACGGGATCGAGACCCTGTGCCATCAGGAAGCCTGCGAAAACCAAAGGTGGTGTGACAGTTGCCGCGATCAGAGCGAGGCCGGCAATGGGGCGACCGAGTAGAAGCACAACGCTGCCTGATGCCATTCCCATGGCCAGACCTTCGAACCGGAGCGCCGAGGCGAGGACAACACCCAGAAATAGGCCCCACCACAGGCTGCCCGTCTCCACGAACCTCCACAAGCCCAAGACAATCAGCATGTTGGCGGCGACGTGCAGCACGTTTTCCATACCGGTGAAGGCAGTGACGTAAATCGCCAAAGCGAATGGTGCGAGCGCAGCCAAGATCACGCCTGAGCGGGCAAGACCCGCCCATGCCATTGCCTGCGCGAACAATGCCGCAGCGATGACCAACCCGGCGAGATTCCAGGCCAATGGCATCCAACGATGCAAGGCTGTGCCTGCGTATGGCGTCAGGAGAAATGGATACAAAGGCGATGACGCGGCAGAGGCATTTTCGCCCGGATTGACACCATATCCACCGCCGGCAATCTGTTCGGCGATCGCCAAATGGATGTATACATCGTCCAGCGGGTATTCAAAGACCCATCCCGCGCGGGACGCAGCGATCGCCATGAATGCGGTATAGACGAACAGGGCTCCGGAAACTCCCGCCCAAACGATAGCTCGCTGATGCGATCTGCCGATATCATCGGTATCAAGTGTCATGGCAGACACCTAGCAATCCTCTTGTAGCGCGTGGGCCATTGACCGCCCTGAGACACACCTAATCGAACTCCATGATCACATCGTCGACCGCAAGACTGGCGCCGGGCGCCGCAACGATCTTCTTGACGACACCTTTCCTCTCGGCGCGAAGGATGTTTTCCATCTTCATGGCCTCGACGGTGCAAAGCGACTGGCCTTCCTGAACCTCCTGCCCTTCTTCGACATCGATTTTCACGATCAGACCGGGCATCGGGCATAGAAGAAGCTTGGAGGTGTCGGGTGGAGTCTTCTCGGGCATGCGGGACGCCAGTTCGGCCTGACGCGGTGTGCGGATCGTGACCGTCAGGTCCGCGCCGCGATATCGAACACGGTAACCCGAGGTCCGACGTTCGACTTTCAGGATCAGAGAACGACCACCGACCTCGAGGCGTGCCAGCGTGTCGCCTGGCGTCCAATCACTTTCGACGCGATAAGACTTGCCGTCGTCGAAGATGACATCCGCACCTTGCCGGTCCGCGGTCATGGTGACGGCCATGTTCTGGCCTTGCACAGATACGATCCAATCCGTTCCCACTCGCCGTTCGTGGTTGTCCATCCGACCCGAAATCCTGCTGCGACGGATCTCGGCGACCCGGTGCATGGCGGTGGCCGCCGCGGCGATCCGTCGAATGTCGACATCGTCCAGCGTCACGCCCTCGAAGCCTTCGGGGTATTCCTCGGCAATGAAGGCCGTGGTCATCTCACCGGCGATGAATTTCGGATGATCCATGACGGCCGCGAGAAACGGAAGGTTGTGCCCGATACCTTCAAGTTCGAAGGCATCCAGAGCGCGTCGCATTTCCTCGATTGCATCCGATCTTGTCGGCGCCCACGTGCATAGCTTCGCGATCATAGGATCGTAGTACATCGAGATCTCGCCGCCTTCGAAAACGCCTGTATCGTTGCGGACGGCGCGGGTCTTTTCAGCCACCTCCTCGGGTGGGCGATACCGCGTCAGGCGTCCGATCGACGGCAGAAATCCGCGATAGGGATCTTCGGCATAAAGCCGATTCTCGATCGCCCATCCGTTGATTCCTATGTCGGACTGCGACAACGACAGCTTCTGGCCAGCCGCAACGCGGATCATCTGTTCGACGAGATCGACGCCGGTGATAAGCTCGGTCACCGGGTGCTCGACCTGAAGCCTGGTGTTCATTTCCAGAAAATAGAAATTCTTGTCGCCATCGACGATGAACTCGCCCGTACCGGCGCTGGAGTATCCGACGGCATGTGCCAGGGGGAGCGATTGCTCCCCCATCGCGCGGCGTGTGGCATCGTCAAGGAAAGGTGATGGCGCCTCTTCCACGACTTTCTGGTTTCGGCGCTGGATCGAGCACTCGCGTTCGTTCAGATAGACGCCATTGCCATGGCTGTCGCAGAGAACCTGAATTTCAATATGGCGCGGTTGCGTCACGAACTTTTCAATGAAGATCCGATCGTCTCCAAAACTGGAGGCAGCCTCGTTCTTTGAGGATTGAAAACCTTCCCGCGCCTCGGTGTCGTTCCAGGCGATGCGCATCCCCTTGCCGCCGCCGCCCGCCGAGGCCTTGATCATGACGGGATAGCCGATCTCTTTCGAGATCTTTACCGCTTCGTCCGCGTCGGCGATGAGCCCCATGTATCCGGGCACCGTTGAGACGTTGGCGTCCTGAGCGATCTTCTTGGATGTGATCTTGTCGCCCATCGCTTCGATCGCGCCCTTCGGCGGCCCGATGAAGGTGACGCCCTCGGCGTTCAGCGCTTCGGCGAATTTGGGATTCTCTGACAGAAATCCATATCCGGGATGGACCGCCTCGGCTCCGGTTTTGCGGATCGCGTCCATAACCTTGTCGATGACGATATAGGACTGGTTCGCCGGAGGAGGGCCGATGCGAACCGCCTCGTCGGCCATCTTGACATGAAGGGCGTCTTCATCGGCGTCGGAATAGATGGCGACGGTTGAGATTCCCATTTTGCGGGCTGTCTTGATGACGCGACACGCGATCTCGCCCCGGTTCGCGATCAGGATTTTCTTGAACATTGTCCCCTCCGGCCCCCGACCATCCCGGGTATTGCAAAAGCAAGGGCCGCCCGACGAATTGCCGAGGCGACCCCGTTGAAGTGTTTCCGCGCCCGAATGGGCAGCGTGTCAGATGTCGTTGGCCAATGCGCCTGCCGTGGCGCCAATTGCAGCCCCGGTGATGCATTCACCGTCCTGATAGATCTCGCCGGCCGCGCAGCCGATCGCGCCGCCAACAAGGGCGCGTTCGAGATCGGTGCCGTTGTTGCACCCGGCCAAGCCGAGAAGCGCCGCGACGCCGAGTAGAGAAAGTTTCTTTTGCATGTTCGATTGCCTCCGAATTGAAGGGCTTCCTGCCCTTGCACTCCAAAGACAGTACACGATCCGGCTTTGCCAAGCCTGATTTGTGTCAAACCGCGCCGCTCGGCGGGGTATCGCCGAGAAAAGAGAGGGGTGGACGGCCAGGCTCGGGGATTTGAGCCTGACCGCCCTGAAGGGGAAGGGTAACGGTTTTGACAATACGAGGCGCTTCGCGTGTTGGAGGGGAACGCCTCTTGTCGGATCATTATCTCAGACACCGGCGATTCAAAGCGAATCCGATTCCGGGCAAGAGAACCGGCATTTATTTGCCGTCTTTGCCGAGGGACAGGCGAATTCATGCCACCCAACTCCCGTCAAACGCGTCGGGAAAAGAGGCGCGCGCTCTTTCTTCATTGATGACAAGTCGTGCCTCGTAACTCTCCGGGTCGAAAGGATCGTCCGCCGGAATCACCTCGCGGCCCAGCAACCAGCTCAACCGGCCTGCATCCAGATTGCCCCGCTCGAACGGATCCGCGCCGAAATAGTCCCAAAGGCACGCCAAGAAGGCTGCATCGGCATTGCGATCAGATTGCTTGCGATCCGCATAGCGTTCACGTCGGACAAGTTTGGTCGCCCCTTTGGGGTTAGCGCGGCGAATCGTGAACTGGAAATCGGTCCCGGGAAGTCGGCTTGGAAAGCCCTTGTGTTTCAGCATGGCCTGCTCCGGGAGCAACGGGCCAGCGATTGTCGGGTGCGCTGACGCGCACCCGACGGTTCTGAAAGATCAGAACTTCGACATGGGAGCTTCTTCCATGACCGGCTCAACCACGACAACCTCTTCCTGCTGAGCGCAGGCAGCGGCGATGGTGAGAAGGCCAAAGGCCAGAAGCGTTTTGAGGGTGGTGGACATGTCTGCCTCCTTCGTTCGCGTAGTACCGTGTTATCCGCACGGCGACCATAAATTGTCCGTTCGCCATTTGCGACGCACGGCTTCAGGCTATCCGACGAAAACCGCCCACCCAATACAAGGAGAACGGCTTCGGCGAATAACTGCTGAGTAGTGTAGAACACTTCTTTTCGCCGGACCACAGTGCTTTTCGTTCGTTTTATTTTCAAGATGTGACCGGAAAGACTCAGATTCTGGCGGATTCCGCACCCGTCAGCAAAAAAACGCCCGCAACTTGCATTGGGGACCGGGTATCGTGAGGCCCCGGACTGCGTGTCGAGCGTGATCATGACGGCAAGCTCCATCGTCACAGTGGAATGTTGTCGTGCTTCTTCCACGGGTTGCTGAGCTTCTTCGTCCGCAGGGAAGCGAATGCCCGGCACACTCTGCGGCGCGTCGAATGCGGCATGATCACCTCGTCGATGAAACCGCGTTCGGCCGCCCGAAACGGGTTGGCGAAGTTGGCCTCATATTCTGCGGTTCGCTCTGCGATTCTGTCTGGATCATCCAATTCCGAACGGTAGAGGATCTCGGTCGCGCCTTTCGCGCCCATCACCGCGATTTGGGCCGTCGGCCAGGCATAGTTGAAATCCCCCCGCAGATGCTTTGACGCCATAACGTCATATGCACCGCCATATGCTTTGCGCGTGATGACCGTGACCTTGGGAACCGTCGCTTCGCCATACGCAAAGAGAAGCTTCGCGCCGTGCTTGATGACCCCGCCGTATTCCTGGGAGGTGCCCGGCAAGAAACCCGGCACATCGACAAGCGTCAAAATCGGAAGTTCGAAGGCATCGCAGAACCGGACGAACCGCGCCGCCTTGCGACTGGAATCGATGTCCAGAACGCCCGCCAGAACCATCGGTTGGTTGGCGACGACACCGACGGTGGACCCTTCGAGGCGAATGAACCCCGTGACGATTTTGGCTGCGAAGTCTTCCTGGATCTCAAAGAAGTCTCCCTCGTCTGCGCCTTTCCGGATCGGCTCCTTCATGTCGTATGGCTGATTCGGGTTACGAGGAATTAACGTGTCGAGACTTTCGTCGGTCCGATCGGGATCGTCGAAAAATGGCCTGACCGGCGGCTTTTCCCGGTTCGAGGACGGAAGAAAATCAATCAGACGCCGAATCTCGGCCAAAGCCTCGACATCGTCGCGGAAGGCTCCGTCCGCAACAGAGCTTTTCTTGGTGTGAGTTGCGGCGCCACCCAGTTCTTCCGCGGTCACGACCTCATTGGTGACGGTCTTGACCACGTCGGGACCCGTGACAAACATATAGGAACTGTCGCGGACCATGAAAATGAAGTCCGTCATGGCGGGCGAATAGACTGCACCGCCCGCGCATGGCCCCATGATCACACTGATCTGGGGCACGACACCACTGGCCATGATGTTGCGCTGAAAAACCTCGGCATAGCCGGCCAGCGAGGCGACACCTTCCTGAATCCGGGCACCGCCGGAGTCATTGAGGCCGATCACCGGAGCGCCATTCTGCACGGCCATGTCCATCACCTTGCAGATCTTCTGTGCATGCGTTTCTGAAAGCGAGCCGCCGAAGACCGTGAAGTCCTGGCTGAACACGTACACTTTGCGCCCGTTGACTGTGCCCCAGCCCGTCACCACGCCGTCGCCCGCCGGCTTGTTCTGCGCCATGCCGAAGTCGGTTGCGCGATGCGTGACGAACATATCCAGTTCTTCGAACGAGCCTTCGTCAACCAGCAGTTCAATGCGCTCGCGGGCTGTCAACTTGCCTTTGGCGTGCTGGGCGGCGATACGCTTTTCGCCGCCGCCGCCACGCGCCTCGGCGCGGCGCCGTTCCAGTTCTTCAAGAATAGCCGACATGCGCAGGCCTCCTTCCCCGTTTGCCAGCGACCTAACCCGGCGGCGGCATTGAAGAAAGAAGAAACTCGCAAATTTGCAAATACTGCGAAAAGCAACAGTCACTTCTTGCAAATCATCAAACCCGCACAAAGCATCATTCGGCGTGTGGACACTCGGCGCGGCCAAGACTACCTCTCGTCAATGCATTCGAAGCCGGCAGTTCGGTTCCTTGACCGGACGACTCCACCTCACATTCTGACCCTTGTTCTCATGGCGGGTATCGCCGCGATGAACATGAGCGCCTTTCTCCCTTCGCTTCCGGGGATGGCTGAATATTTCGACACGCCCTACGAGGTCATGCAGCTTTCGGTGTCGCTTTATCTTGCGGTGAACGCGCTACTTCAGTTGGTCATTGGCCCGCTTAGCGACCGCTACGGCCGGCGCATCATGACGCTCACGTGTTTGGCTATCTTTGTGCTCGCGACGCTCGGGTGTCTATTGTCGCCGAATGTCGAGACATTTCTGTTCTCCCGGATGATGCAGGGCGTCCTCCCCTTCGGACTGGTGCTGTCCCGCGCGATCGTTCGTGACATGGTGCCTCAGGACGAAGCCGCATCGATGATCGGATACGTCACGATGGGCATGGCATTGGTGCCGATGGTCGCACCTATGATCGGTGGCGCGCTCGATGCGGCGTTCGATTGGCATGCGACCTTCGTCTTCCTGCTGGCTGGCGGAGTTTTTGTACTGTGGCTTTGCTGGGCGGATCAGGGCGAAACCTCGGAAGGCAACGGAAAAGACTTTGCGAGTCAGTTTCGTGATTACCCGGAGCTTTTGAAGTCGCGCAGGTTCTGGGGCTACGTCTTTTCAGCCGCGTTTGCCTCTGGAGCCTTTTTCGCTTTTCTGGGCGGCGCGCCCTGGGTCGCCTCGAACGTCTATGGACTCTCATCATTTCATGCGGGGATGGGCTTTTGTGCGCCCGCGATTGGCTACGACATCGGAAACGGGATATCCGGCCGGTATTCGGTCCGCTTCGGGGTCAACGCCATGGTCACGGCTGGCGCGATCATCGCCGCTGTCGGCTTGTTGGTCGCGACACTCCTGGCGGCCTTCGGGCTGGATTCGGCGCTGCTTTTCTTTGGATTCTGTACCTCCGTCGGCCTTGGAAACGGAATGGTCATCCCCAACGCAAGTGCGGGAATGCTGTCGGTGCGGCCGCATCTTGCGGGAACGGCATCTGGTCTTGGCAGCTTCTTCATGATCGGCGGCGGAGCGGCCTTGTCCGTTGCCGCGGGCGCAGCCCTGAAACTGGGCCACGGAAGCCTGCCGCTTCTTGTCCTGATGACCGCTTCGGTCGTTCTTGGACTTGCGTCGGTCCTGTATGTTGTCTGGCGGGAGCGGCGGCTGGAGGCGTCGTGACGCCTTGCCAAGATTAGCAAATCGTTTGAGAGTTATTTGCAAATCTCGTGCCGGAGATAGGACATGGGAACGCAGAAACTCTACGCGGGCGCAAAGCTGCGCGAGACCCGCACACGGCTTGGTCTGACTCAAAAAGCGTTTGCTGAGCGGCTGGGCGTTTCGCTGCCCTATCTCAATCAGATGGAAAACAACCATCGCCCGGTCTCCTCGGCCGTCATTCTGGCGCTGGTGCAGGAGTTCCGGTTCGACGTAAGCGAATTGGCGGTCGGCGATGGCGAAAGAATGGTCAGCGACCTGAGAGAGGCTTTGGCCGATCCCATATTCAAGGATGGCGTTCCGCCCGTCGTCGATCTGCGTCTGATCGCATCCAACGCTCCCGCACTGGCGCGGGCGTTCCTGACGCTTCATCGCGCATATCTTCAATCGAACGAACGGCTTGCCTCGCTGGACGAGGCGCTTGGCCAATCGGATGTCAGGCCGGGAGCTTCGCCTTGGGACGAGGTGCGCGATTTCTTCCACTATTGCGACAATTATATTGACGCCGTCGACCGGGCCGCAGAGCGATTTGCCGGAGATCGGGCAGCGGATGAAGCCATCCAGGCGGCACTGGACGCGAACGGGATCGAAATCCGCGATACCGAAGATGAAAAATTGATACGCAGGTTCGATCCGGCGACGCGGACGCTCTGGCTGTCTTCGCGCGCCGGCGCGCCCACACGCAGGTTTCAGTCGCTTCTTCAGATCGCGCTGTTGACACAGGATAATCTGATCGAGGCGACGCTGGACCTGGCGCGTTTTCAGTCAGAGGCCGCGCGCGCTATCGCCAAAATCGGTCTGGCCAATTACTTCGCCGGCGCGTCGCTTATGCCCTACGGCCGGTTTCTGGAAAGCGCGCGCGAGACTCGTCATGATCTCGAGCGCCTGGCGCAGCGGTTCGGCGCGTCCCTGGAGCAGGTGGCCCATAGGCTGTCGACATTACAGCGCCCGGGCGCAAAAGGCGTTCCGTTCTTCTTTGTGCGGGTCGATCAGGCCGGCACAATCACGAAACGTCATTCTGCAACCCGGCTTCAATTCGCCAGGTATGGTGGCGCCTGCCCGCTCTGGAATGTCCACCGCGCCTTCGAGACCCCGGGCCAGTTCCTGCGGCAGTTGGCGGAAACGCCGGATGGCGTGCGTTACTTCTGTCTTGCACGCGAAGTCTCCACGGGCGGCGGCGCCTTCCGCGCGCCGATCAGGCGTTTCGCCATCGCCTTGGGATGCGAGGTCAGCCACGCGTCCGAGGTCGTGTACTCTGACGGTCTCGACCTGATGGACGCGTCAGCCTTTGAGCCAATCGGTATTTCGTGTAGGATTTGCGAAAGAAGGGATTGCCATCAGCGCTCGGTGCCTCCCCTGGAGAGCCAGCTATCGGTGAACCCGGATCGCCGGGAAATCCTACCTTACGAGGTTGCCGGATAGATGCTGAAGACGACGCTCCTGATCCTGTCCACCAGCTATTTCGCCTGGTACCTGGAGCGCTATGAAACTTCGATGATCTACCCTTTCGATGCCAGCTATGCCACGCCCGAGCTTGCGGGAGAGCCCAGACTTTCCGAGATGCGTGTATCAACCGAGGACGGCGAAGAACTGATCGTCTGGCGAGTCGCGGCGGAAAATGGAAAGCCGACAATCGTTTATTTTCCAGGCAACGCCGGTGGGTTGAAGGATCGAGCGGATCGCTTCTCGCGCCTGATAGACCAAGGATACGGTGTCACAGCTCTGGCCTATCGCGGCTCAAGCGGATCCTCGGGGCGTCCCGATGAAATGCTTCTGATCGAAGATGCTGTGACGCTCGTTGTTGGCGAGACAGGCCATCCCATTGTTCTGTACGGCGAGAGCCTTGGTACTGCAGTTGCCATCAAGCTTGCAGCGTCCGGTCTGGGCGATGCGCTTGTTCTGGAGGCGCCCTTCACGTCCTTGATCGAGCTTGTCCAAGTCCAGTATCCAAGCGAAACGCTTGATCATTTGATTACGCAAAGGTGGGAAAGCTTGGGTAGCGTTCACGCTGTTCGGCAACCCATGCTTGTCATGCATGGCGCCAACGACGATGTCGTTCCGATTCACATGGGGCGCCGTATATTCGACCAGGCAGGTTCGCCTGCGAAAACATTTCTGGAAATCATGGATCGCGGCCATCAAGGGCTTTGGACAACAGAGGCGCAAACCGCCTTGTTCGATTTCCTGGATCGCCTTTAGGTCATCCGCGCGCTGACCTCTTCGATGGCGTGGACGATCAGCGCCAGGCACTCGGGGTCAGAGAAGCGGTGATCGGCGTTCTTCACGAGTGTTAGCCGAATGTCATCGCCATTCACATGATTTAGAAGGCGCAGCGCAACAGACACCGGGACGTCGACATCGCCGGTTCCCTGTAGAAACCTCGCAGGGCACGACACCGAAAGCGGCGATCTGAGGACCAGGTGCTTTCGGCCGTCCTCGATCAGCCGCTGTGTGATTATTGTAGGTTCGCTCGAATACTCTGAATCAAGTTCGATACAACCATCGCGATCAAGCTTCTGCTTCTTGCCGGCATCCAGCGATGCCCAGATGCCATCTTCGGTAAAGTCCGGAGCGGCGGCGATCGTGACAAGGCCGCCGACGCGGTCGGGCATCTCTCTGGCGAGAAGCAATGCAATCCAGCCACCCATCGAAGAGCCCACAAGAAGCTGCGGTCCGTCCGTCAAGTTCGCGATGATCGCAGCCGCATCCTCGGCCCAATCGCCGACGCAGCCGTCCTCGAAATTTCCTTGAGACTGTCCATGCCCGGAATAGTCGAAGCGCAAGAAGTTGCGACCTCGCCGTTGGGCCCACTCCTCTAGATGAAGCGCCTTGTTACCCTCCTTGTCGGACCGAAATCCTCCCAGGAAGACAACGCCGGGTCCTGTGCCTTCGGTCAGATCATAGGCCAGTTGGCGAAATCTGCTTGGCTGATTGTTCCGGATCATCCTGGCTCCCCGCCCCCGCTGCTAGGCTAGCCATTCCCCGGCGCACCGCAATAGGCTCGCCGCAGTCGCGCCGAAGCGACATCTGCGCGGCAGCGTTGACATTTTCGGGAACGACTGCCACATGCCGGACAGCATACCCGCAACCGGGCGTTCCGTGGGCGCCGAACCGACGAGGAGACAGGCCGATGGCCGAAATTTCCCTGACATTTCCTGACGGCAATTCTCGCACCTATCCTGCCGGCGTGACGGCGGGCGACGTGGCTGCCGACATTTCGACCTCGCTGGGCAAGAAGGCCATCAGCGCCAGTCTGGATGGGCGACACTGGGATCTCGCTTGGCCGATCGAGAGCGATGCGGCCATCGCCATTCACACGATGAAGGACGACGCGCAGGCGCTTGAGTTGATCCGCCACGACCTCGCCCACGTCATGGCGCGCGCGGTTCAGGAGATCTGGCCGGACGTCAAGGTAACGATCGGACCCGTGATCGAGAACGGCTGGTATTACGATTTCGACCGGCAGGAGCCGTTCACGCCTGAAGATTTGGGACGCATCGAAGCGAAGATGAAAGAGATCATCAACGCACGCGACCCGGTCAGGACCGAAGTTTGGGATCGCGCACGGGCGATCGAGCACTACGAGGCGAATGACGAACCATACAAGGTCGAACTGGTCAATGCCATTCCCGACGACGGGCAGCCGATCCGCATGTACTGGCACGGGAACTGGCAGGATCTGTGCCGGGGTCCGCATTTGCAGCACACCGGCCAGTTGCCTGCCGATGCATTCAAGCTGATGCGCGTGTCCGGAGCCTACTGGCGCGGAGATTCCAGGAATGCCCAGTTGCAAAGAATCTACGGCGTCGCATTCAAGAACCGCGATGACCTGAAAGCCTATCTGAATTTTCTGGAAGAGGCAGAAAAGCGCGATCACCGGCGCCTCGGCCGCGAGATGGACCTGTTTCACATGCAGGAAGAGGCCCCAGGTCAGGTCTTCTGGCACCCGAACGGCTGGACCATTTACACGACACTTCAGGACTACATGCGGCGCCGGCAACGTGCCGGCGGATATGTCGAGGTCAACACCCCTCAGGTCGTGGACCGGAGGTTGTGGGAAGCGTCCGGTCATTGGGAGAAGTATCAGGAGCATATGTTCATCGTCGAGGTCGATGAAGAGCACGCCCGCGAAAAGGCGATCAACGCCCTGAAACCGATGAATTGCCCCTGTCATGTCCAGATCTTCAATCAGGGCCTGAAATCCTATCGCGATCTTCCGTTGAGGATGGCGGAGTTCGGGTCGTGCAACCGTTATGAGCCGTCCGGTGCCCTGCATGGCATCATGCGGGTTCGCGGATTCACACAGGATGACGGTCACATCTTCTGCCGGGAAGACCAGATCGAAAGCGAGACGCGACGTTTCATCGAATTCCTGAGCACGACTTATGCCGACCTGGGTTTCGACAGCTTCAAGGTCAAGTTCTCGGACCGGCCCGAAATGCGCGCCGGGTCGGACGAGGTCTGGGACAAGGCAGAGGCCGCGCTGATGTCTGCGACCGAGGCCGCCGGGTACGACTTCGAATTGAACCCCGGCGAGGGTGCGTTCTATGGTCCAAAGCTCGAATTCGTTCTGACCGACGCCATCGGGCGCGATTGGCAATGCGGAACGCATCAGGTCGATTTCGTACTACCCGAACGGCTGGACGCCAATTATATCGGAGAGGACGGCGCCAAGCACCGTCCGGTCATGTTGCATCGCGCGACGTTGGGGTCGTTCGAGCGCTTCATCGGCATCCTGATCGAAGACCATGCCGGACGCCTGCCGTTTTGGTTGGCGCCGCGGCAAGTGGTCGTTGCGTCGATCGTATCGGATGCGGACCCGTTTGTTCGCGACGTTGTTGAAATGCTTCGGGATGCCGGCGTTCGCGCCGAGGCGGACATTCGAAACGAGAAGATCAACTACAAGATCCGCGAACATTCCGTCGGCAAGGTACCGGTCATACTGGCCATCGGACAGCGCGAGGTCGAAGATCGCACGGTGTCGGTGCGCCGATTGGGCGAAAAGCAAACCACTTCCGAAACGCTAGAAGACATCACGCGGGAATTGGGACAGGCGGCCCTGCCACCCGACTTGCAGTAGTCGAACGGCTTACGCGGACTTTCTTTCGTTTCCGGCCACAAGCTCCGTTCGGCCCCGATAGGTCGTCTGCGCTAGCCACTCTAACGCGGGCCGGGGTCTGCCGATAAGAAAACCTTGTATGCGCCGCGCACCCAAGGCTTGCGCCGCATCGCGTTGCGGGGCCGTCTCTATTCCCTCGAGGACGACGGAATGACCCATGGAGTCCGGTAGTTGCAGCACGCTTTGGAGGAAGCTTCGCGCAGACGCGGATTTATCGATGTCTGCGACGAAGGCTCGATCGATTTTGACCTCATCGATCTCGATCCCGCGTAGGTAACCAAGCGACGAATAACCTGTTCCGAAGTCGTCGACAGAAACACGGCAGCCCAAGGACCGCAATTTCTGCAAGGTTTCGATTGCCTTGCCCACGTGGTCCAACTCGATGCTTTCGGTGACCTCGATGGTCAGAAGCGATGCCGGCAGGGCGTTCGCATCAAGGCACGAAGCGATAAAGTCGACTATTTGAAGATCAGAGACATTCAGTGCGGATACGTTCACGCTCACGGAGTACCGAGTACGGTGACTTCTATTCCAGTTGGATATGGTTCGGATTGCCTCCGCCAGCATGAAACGGTCGAAGTCGCCGATGTGCCCTTCTGCCTCTGCTATTCGTGTCAGCTCGAGGATAGGCACCGATGTCTCATCGATAAACCACCGCGCCAAGGCTTCGAAGCCGTAGATACAATTACGCTCCAGGTCAAACTGAGGTTGAAAGAACATCTGCACTTCGCCATTTTCGATTGCCCGAGGAAGTCTGGCAGCGATGGCGCGCCGATCGAGAAATCTCTTCGAAATCTCCAGATCGAAAATCTCGATTTCGCCCCCGCCTTTCGCCTTGGCGCTGTCCAGAGCGAAGGTCGCCATACTCACCAGCCGCTCTTGGCTTACATTGGCTTCGCCAACGAGCGCAGCAAACGGGGCAACACCCACGGATACGCTTACCATCAGGTTTTGTCCCGCACGCGCCACCGGTGACTGGCAGCTATCCGTGATATCTCGACTGAGTTCGTGCAGACATTTGTGATCCTTCTCTCCGATCACAAGGGCAAAGTTGTCTCCCGCCAACCTGGCCGCGAAGCCGTCACACTGATCGGCAAGTTTTCGAAGGCGAAACGCCAATTCCTTCAATACGACATCACCCGAAACCCGGCCGAAGCAATCATTGAACCTGTAGAATCTGTCGATATCCACCAAGATCAAAGTGGGCTCGCGGGCCGACGTTATCCAAGCGCCCAATCTGTCCTCGAATTGAAACCGGTTGGCCAGCCCTGTGGTTGTATCGTAGTAGGCCAGATAGTTCGCGCCGCATTCAGCCCGCTCCCTTGCAATCCGTTGGGTGACTTCATCTCGAAGAAGGCGAAGAAAGGCGGCGCCGGCAAAGGCGCTGAACGTCAGAAAGACCCAGAAGCACCAAGCCAAGAATGTCATTCGGGTTGTGAGATGCTGCCGGAGGCTATCTTCGGCAAATGCGACTTCGTCGAGAAGCGAGAGATATGCGCTTCGCGTTGCTCGAAGCTCGGTCAGGAAAAGCCGATACAATGATGCCGGGTCCGCAGGGTCGAGACCTCCCGTTTCGAGTTTGGACACGAGGTCTAGTAGTGCATCGAAACGCGCCAAAGCCGCAGATGCGGCGACGTCCTTTGCCTCGGTTGGGCTATCGCGGCCCAGACCTGATTGCGTCTCCTCGACCAGTGACCTGAGACGTTCGGAGGTTTCGCGTACGTCTTTCAGTTCGCCCCGGATCGACGCTTGAGATCGCTCCGCAGTCGTGAGTGAAATCAACAGTCGATCGAGCTCTGAAACGCCCCGGTATCCGTTCTCGCGAAGGAGCTCGGGAAGCTCGATACCTTGGACGTAGATGCTGTAGACGGATCGATGAAAGACAATGCCAACGGTCAGCGATAGAAGACAAAGGCAAATCACCATGAATTGGTATCCGCCACTTGCCTGCAAGAGATCATGAACCGGATGCGTCCACCGCGAGATGCGGCCGATGGACCCATTCGCTTGAGCCGGGAATGGTCTGGTGTCCAGTCGATGGCTGACGCGAGCATCCATTGAGGCGGTCCGTCGTGCAAGGAAATGTTTCGTCGCAGAGGAATATTGCACACAGACTAAAACTTCGTTTCCTGAACGCTGGTTTTGGTCCAACATATTGAAATCAAATGCCGCATACGCGTGGCGAAGGCGCTTTGGACGCAATTGCGTCTAACCGGCGATGTTTCAATACTTAACGAGAGCGTCAAACACACACCCGTGAGTGGCATTTGATGTAGAGACCGTCTTTCATTTCCCTGTCGCCCAGGCGACACGTTATTCAAACGAACCAAAGGAACGAATTCAGATGTCCAACACCACAAAAGCTTTCGCCGTTGCCGGCGCCGTCGCCGCCGCTTTGAGTGCTTCGCTGGCCGCTCCGGCCCACGCGCAAGCCAAGGAAAAATGCTATGGCGTCTCGCTCGCCGGCAAGAACGATTGCGCCGCCGGTCCCGGCACGACATGCGCCGGCACCTCGACGGTCGATTACCAGGGCAACGCCTGGACGCTTGTCGATGCAGGCACCTGCGCCGAGATCGAACTGCCCGCGATGGCAGACGGTTCAGAGCGCATGGGTTCGCTTGAGCCGCTCGATCGCGATCTGCCGCAGAGCTGACCTGATCCCGCGATTAGGCGTCCCCATCTTGCTCGGGGACGCCGCATTTGCATTCGAGGCTCAAGACCATGTTGGATAGCCTACCACGGAACAACGAAAGCCTGCCCTTGACTGCGGGTGTCGGTTACAAGCCTCAGCATTTCGCCGAAATCCTCGGCACCCCCGGCGCCGTGACTTGGCTTGAGATTCACGCCGAGAATTACATGGGCGACGGAGGCCGACCGCTGGCGCAACTCAGACATCTCGCAGAACGATTTCCATTCTCGGTTCACGGTGTCGGCCTGTCGATTGGCGGCGAGGGACGGCTTGACCGGGAACATCTGTCCCGCCTGAAACAACTCTGCTCCTGGCTGAAACCAGCCAGTTTCTCCGAGCACCTTGCCTGGTCGACTCACGACGGCGCTTTCCTGAACGACCTTCTGCCGCTTCCATACAACGAAACGACCCTGGCGCGCGTAGCTGATCATATTGATGAGGTTCAAGAAACGGTGGGCCGGCGCATGCTGCTCGAGAACCCATCGTCGTATCTTGCATTTACCGAGAGCACGCTCGGCGAAACCCAGTTTCTGCGCGAGGTGGCAAAGCGGACTGGCTGCGGTCTTCTTCTGGATGTCAACAACGTCTTCGTCAGCGCGACGAACCTCGGAAGTGATGCCATCTCGTATATCGACGCTTTTCCGCTGGAATTTGTTGGGGAAATTCACCTGGGTGGACACGACGAAGACCACGACGACCATGGCGCCACCCTTCTGATCGACAGCCATGGCCGTGAAATCGCGAACCCGGTGTGGACGCTATTCGAATACACCATCGGCAAGGCCGGAAGGAGACCGACGCTTATCGAATGGGACAATGATGTGCCCGGTTGGAGCGAATTGGAGGCGGAGGCCGCGCGCGCGCGCGAAGTGATGGAGCGTGTTCCGGCATGATCGTGGACCAGACCGAATTCCGACACGCCTTGTTGGACCCCGAGCAGCCGCGTCCGGACGGGCTTGTCGATGGAATTGGTCGACCAGCCGGACGGCGCTTCGACGTCTACCGCAACAATGTCGCCGTGTCCCTCGCCGAGGCACTGGAAACGGCTTTTCCGGTCATTCGAAAGCTGTTGGGGGACAAGAATTTTCGCACTCTCTCGGCGGTCTATCTGCGTCAGCACCCTCCTTCGTCACCGTTGATGATGCATTACGGTGCGCAGATGCCAGATTTCCTTCCCGTATTCGAACCGACGTCGGGGATCGGCTATTTGCCCGATGTGGCACGGCTGGAACTGGCCCTGCGCGAAAGCTATCACGCTGCCGACGCCAAGGCGATTGATCCCCTGAATTTGCAGGCGATGCCGCCCGACGTTCTGATGAATGCGCAGGTCGCGCTTGCCCCATCATTGCGACTTGTCAGGTCGAAATGGCCCGTTCACGCGGTCTGGCGCTTCAATACCGAAGCCGACGCACCCAAACCTCAGATGGTCCAGCAGGATGTTCTGGTCGTGCGCCCAGATTTGGATCCGGTACCAGAACTGCTCCCGACCGGAGGCGGTATCTTCGTGGACGCATTGCTGAGGGGTCGCACCTTTGGCGAGGCCGCTGACGAAGCCGCGGTAGAGGTTCCCGAGTTCGACTTGGCTCAAACACTGGCGCTTTTGATTGGTGCCGAAGCGATCACAGCAATTGGAGACTAGGCCATGATCCGCACGCTTTCGTCCCTACATGGCATGGTCTTCGGAGCGCTCGAACGTCTCACGGTCCCCGTGATGACGACCTTGGCGCGTTTCCTGTTCGCGGCAGTGCTTCTATTCTACTACTGGAACTCGGCCCTCACGAAGCTGGGCGATGGATTTCTGGGATTCCTGTTTCCCTCGGACGGAGCCTACATCCAGATATTCCCAAAGGCCGTCGAAGCCGCAGGCTACGATTTCTCGCAATTGGGCACGTTTCACTGGCTTGTCGTCGTTGCAGGAACCTGGGCCGAGTTTCTGTTGCCGCTGGCGATTGTCATCGGCCTTTTCACCAGACTGGCGGCGCTGGGGATGATTGGCTTCGTCGTGGTCCAAACGCTGACCGACCTCTTTGGCCACAACGGCATTGCCCACGAAGGCACGTTGGGGGCGTGGTTCGACCGAATGCCCGACTCGATCGTGCTGGACCAGCGCGCATTTTGGGTGTTCGTCCTGCTGTACCTCGTCTTCCGAGGCGGCGGCCCCCTGTCAGTCGACCGTCTGCTCAGAAGTGGCTTTTCGGCTCGTCAGGCCGACCCGCAGCCAACGCAAGGATAGCGGCCAGAGCACACATCGAAACCGGGAAGATCGAGACGAACCCTATGCCGAAGGCCCAATAAAGGCCAATGGCCGCTGCTCCTAATGCGAGTCCGCCCCAGAGGGCCCGATATTTGGCCATGGCGGCACCCATGATGGCCAAGAGCGGTGCAATGACGCTCATTGCGCGTAGCACGTCCACGTTGTCGGGAAGCTCTGCAATATCCGGCCACTCGCCCCACCGGTAAATCGCCTCGGTGTAGCCAAAACTGACAATCCCCATCAGAAGGGCGATGAGACCGCCAATCAGACCAAGAGCCGCCGCCGCGTTACGCATCGCATTTCCTTTCCATTGGCACCTAAGTTAAGGGCGCGCACCTTGCGATCCAAGGTATTGCTTTTGCACCGGTGCGCTCCAGCCAAGCGTGAGAATGCCACCGTGCTCTATGACCGGGCGCTTCATGAGGGCTGGATATTTCGCCAGCAGCTGCGCCTTCGGCAGTTTTCTTTCCTGCTCTGCCAGGGAACGCCACGTGGTCGATCTCGTATTCACGAGATCGTCACCGAAGAGGTGCAGCCATTCCCGGATCATCTGGGGCTTCAGCGGCTCCGCCCTTACGTCTCGGAACGTGACTGCTTGTCTGGACGCCTCGAGCGCCTTTATCGCCTTCCGGCACGTGTCGCATGTCTTTAGTCCATATAACGTCAGCAATCGCCCGCCCCCTTTGCAGTACGCCTAAAGCTTAATCTTGTCTTTTTGCCGAATTCGACCAGATTCATTCGTGCAACGGACGTCATGATATCGGTCGCCAGGATCGGCATTGTCCCTGACGAAAGCTGCACAACAGACCCGCGCGACAGTGCGCGCGACCACGACGAAGGAACTACTCCATGCCTACCGGCACCGTAAAATGGTTCAATACGACAAAGGGTTACGGGTTCATCGCCCCCGACGGGGGCGGCAAGGACGTGTTTGTCCATGTCTCCGCAGTCGAGCGTGCCGGGCTGACCGGCCTGGCCGACAATCAGAAGGTCTCTTATGAACTGATCGAAGGGCGCGACGGGCGCCAGTCGGCGGGTGATTTGAAGACGATCTGAAGCCGGGCGTCAGAGGCCGGCTTCTTGTTGGGCGATCTCGGTATCGACTGACGTCAGCGTCGGGACCGGGATGTCGGGCGACGCGGTGGATGTGCCGCAGCGCAGGTTGGCGCGGTCGCCCTCGCCCACGATAACCTCTTGAGAAACCTCACCATTCGCGGTCAGCGCCGTGATCGTCCAGCTGCCTTCGGGGACGCGGATGACGATGGGTTGCGCGATGCGGCAGGTGCCGATGGTGCGGCCGTCGAGGAGGATGGCGGGTGACGCCACGAGGTTCGCGGTGACGCCGATCTCGGCGCGGCGATAGATCACGATCTGGTTAGACGGCACATTATCGCCACCAGATATGGTGGGCGGCGGTGCCGTTGCAGGCAATGTGGATTGATAGCCACCCCCGCAGGCGGCCAGCGAAAAGGCCAGAAAAACCGGTGCGACGCGCATGAGACCCCCCGTGTCTGCAAAACGTATGGCAAGTGTCGGACAAGTGTATGCCCCACGTATGGCAGTATGCGGCTCAGGGCTCGGGGCGCAACCGCCCCTGCCCCGGGAGATCAGCCGAAAATCGCCCGCGTCGCCCAGACGCCGCCCGCCGCCGAGACCCCGGTCAGCGCCGTGCCCCAGGCCCAGTCGGTGAACACCATCGACGGCTGCCAATCGCGCAGCGTGGCGTAGTTGGTCCATTCGTAGGTGCCATAGGCGACGGCCCCCAGAAGCGCGCCCTGCCAGAGCGCGCGAAAAATGTCACCGTCCTGATAGGCGCTGTGGCTGACCAGGATCAGAAGGCCCGCGACGTAGAACAGGTAGAACGCGGCGGCGGCCCCGATGCGGGGGCTGTCGAGGATCGCGTCGCCCAGGTGCTGGCGGAAGAGCGGCGCGATGACCATGTTGAGCATGATGGCGTCGAGGATCAGGAAGATCCCGGCGGTGGTGGCGTAGAGGGTGAGGGTCTGCATGTTATCTCCTTTGACAGAAATACGCAGACCCCGCCCATTCGGTTTCAACTCAGTTGAGCGTCACCTCGCCCTCGACCGTGTTCTCGCTCATGCCCGTCGCCTGATCGGTCATGGATGAGAAGGTACCGCCCCCCGTCGCGCCCATCCACTTGCCGGTGCCGCCGGTGACGTGCCACTCGCCGGTGACCGCGCCCTCGGGCGACATGCCGGTGGCGGACCAGTGGATCGAGGCCATGTCGCCGTTCTGGTGGGTAAAGGCGCAATACCCGCTGCCCGAGACCTTGCCGGCCATCACCTCCATCGCGCCGAAGCACGGCCCCGACATGCCCTGCATGGGATCGTCGGCGCTGTCCATTTCGTAGGTCGAATAGGCGGTGTTGGTGTGCATGATCATGTGGTCTTCGCCCATCTGCATGATCTGGGTTTCGGCCTGCCCCATTCCCTTGCCCTTGGTCATCATGGTCTCGGCATGGGCACCGGTCGCGGCCAGAACGATCGTCGCCGTCAAAACTGTCTTGAACGTCATGGAAATTTCCCCTGTTGGACAACCCCGGTCAGAAGGTTGCCCGCCGGGGCAGGCGCACGATAGCACGGAGGGCGATGCGCGAGCGAGGCGGGGGTGCGCTCGCGGGTGGGTTGCGGTGTCCGGGGCGGAGCGTACGCCCGGATCACGCGGGCTTAAGGCCGGGCGGGCAGAGTGGCGGGCGAACGTTCAAAGGCATGGGCTTGCCCCTCGGGGCAGACCGATTCAAACCGCGCAGGCGCCCCGCAAAAGAGGGCGCACCAGGTCCCCGCCCGCCACCGGCGGCGCCGCCATTTATCTGAAGTGATCAGGCCGGGTTCCGGCCCGCATCGTTGGAGAGAGGGGTCTGCCTCGCACCGGGAGCGGTTGCGGGGGCGGTGGTGTGTGCGGTGGAGTGGGCGCATGTCTAACCGGTTGCGTCGGTTTGGAAAGCTATGCGCGGTAGGTGTGCACGCTATGTTTGCTTGCCATGCGCTCTAATCCAAAACCGCAGCACTCGCTGCATCGTAGTACTTCACATCCAAAGGATACCCAGCACTTCGAGAATCTTTGAGGGCCTCTGCCTTCCTTACTATTTCCTGATTTGCCGACGAATCAGGGTCGCCGTGAAGTGATATGTATATTTTTTGGCATCGACCACGCGCGATCTCAGAAAATATGTGAAGATCGTTCTCCGCAAGAGAATGCCCGTGGATAAAAAGACAGGTCTTGATGGTATCAACACACGCACGGAAGGTCTTCAAGCACTGAAAAAGATACGCGCTATGCTGGATCTTATTGGCCTTTTGTCCTGTCGTGCCTTCCGCAACAAACAATGGAAAACGCCCGCTACGCATCGCATCCCAAGATTGCTGTTTAAGTCGCTCGTCCTTTCTGATCCAAGTAAACTTTTGCACTTCTTTGCCGGCGTCAAAGAGATGAAGAGCGCCGTGCATAAAAAATACGGATGAACTCATTCGACTGCCCTCTCCCTGCCAAGTCACGTAGTCATTCTTAACAGACGGATCGTCATCGCCAAACCCGTCCTTTGTAATGAGATCTACAGACTGGCCATCAGAAAATTCTGAATGCATGAGCGTCCAATACAAGAGCAGATCGTAATTCAAAGTGAAGACGTGCCCCTTTATTTCAGGGGAGATGAAATTCGAAAGAAACTGTCGACAGTGAAAGAATTCCTCTTCGCTAATCTCGTAGGGACCGTCCGGATGATTTCTTGTGACCGTACTTATCAAGATCTCCTTCAGTGCATCCGCGTCCGCTTGCATCACAGTTTTCGCAGTTCCAGAAGAAGAGGAATAAATTCCTACGAGAGCGGCAGACGACTCAAGAGACTTAATTGCAACTTCAAAGTCGGTTGTATCGAGTGCAGAAAAAACTTTCGGAAGGTTTGGATTTCTGGTGAAGTCAGCCTGCGAAAATAGTGAACCATAGGAGAAGATCTTTGGGCGCAATGCAATGCTAAAGCCATTGCCCAACAGCAAGTGTCGTTTTGAATATGTAGAACTATCGTCCAGCGCCTCTTGAAACGTCATTATTGCCATATTCTAGTACCCCCATAAACTCCCGCCACTCCCCCTTCGACATGCCGGAGGTCTCCTGCGTGACCTCCTCACCCTGAAGCATTCTCCGCACGCAATCAATCGCCTTTGAGGAGAGCGTTGCGCCGCCCATGCGGTAGTCCTCGAAGGCGGCATAGGCGAAGGGGACCCAGTCCTTCACCAGGTTGCAGATCCGCTCGGCATAGACCCGGATTTCGTATTGCGCGTGGGCGTCGGCGCGCAGCCGCAGGAAGTGGAAGAGGTTGTGCAGGTCCACCTTCCAGTACCATTGGGTATAGATGTTGGCGGGCAGGTTCATGCGGGCCAGTTCGCGGGCCAGGCCCTGTTGCCCCTCCTGCCCGATCATCTCCTCGTAGTGGTCGTAGCAGCGCGCGGCGTCGGATTTCAGGTATTCCAGCACGCGGTTCGCCTCGTCCCCCGTCAGCGCCTCGCCCCGGCCCTGGTTGTTGACGGTGGATTGCGCGGCGAGGTCTTCCGCGCGGGGGATGTAGAATTCGCGGTCGAGGATCGAGTAGCGGGCCGAGTATTCGTTCACGTTGGCGGTGCGGTGGCGGATCCATTGCTGCGCGATGAAGACGGGGAGTTTGACGTGAAGCTTGACCTCGCACATCTCGAAGGGGGTCGAGTGCCAGTGGCGCATGAGGTAGCGGATCAGGCCCTCGTCGTTCGAGACGGCCTTTGTGCCGCGGCCGTAGCTGACACGGGCGGCCTGGCAGATGGCGGCGTCGTCGCCCATGTAGTCGATGACGCGGACAAAGCCGTGGTCGAGCACCGGGTAGGCGGTGTAGAGGTGGTGTTCCATGCCTTCCGAGACCGCGCGGAGTGTCTGGCGCGGGTGGCTGCGCAGTTCGTCGATTTCGGCCTGCTGTTCGGGCGTGAGTGGCATGGTCTGGTCCCCTGTCGTGCGAGTCGCCCGGATACCTTATATGGGGTGGGCGCGGGGGTGAACCGCAATATGCGGATGGCGTTGACTTTGGAGCGGTGGCCCGCGAGGGTGCAGACGATGGTTTGGCGCGGGGCTGTGATGCGGCGATTTCTGGCGATCCTGGCGGTCTGTGCGGTGGCCTGGGCCCCTGTGACGGCCGATGCGGCGGAGACGGTGGTCGTCTCGGCCGCCCAGGCGCGCGCGGCGGCGTTGCAGGCGGTGCGCGAGGGGCGGACGGAGGTGGCCGAGGCGCTGTCGTCGGCGCTGTTGTCACGGGACGAGGGCGATGCGGCGGCGCTGTTGGTTCGAGCGCTGTTGCGGCGCGATGCGGGGCGACTGGAGGAGGCGCGCGCCGCATCTACGGCGGCCTGGCGGAATGCCGACGCGCCGGCGCTGCGTTTCGACGCGGCCTTTCTGACCGCCGATATCCTGGCCCGCCAGGAGCGGCTTACGCGCGCGCAGATCTGGCTCCGACGGGCGGACCAGGCGGCGCCGGACCCGGCGCGGCGTCAACTGGCCGCGGGCGCCTATCAGGCTGTGGCCCGTCGCAATCCGTTGCAGGTCAGCCTGCGGTTCGGGCTTAAGCCGTCGAACAACGTGAACAACGGTGCCGAGACGCTGACGATCGACATCGGGGGCCTGCCGTTCGTCCTGGACGATTCCGGGCAGCAACTGGGCGGTTGGGAGGCCTCGGCGGGCGTGTCGCTGGGGTTCCGGCTGTCGGAGAGCCGGACCCACCGGACCGACGCGATCGCTGACGTGTTCTATCGCCGCGTCTGGCTGGACGACACGGCCGCAGCGACGGCACCGGGCGTGCGCAGTTCCGATTTCGACTATGGCGCGGTCGTGGGCGGCATCCGGCATCAACGGCTGATCTGGGCGGGGCTGGGGCCAAGCTCCGTCACCGGAATTGTTGGGCAAAGCTGGTACGGCGGCGACGCGCTGGCTCGTTGGGGCGAGATCCAGCTGGGCCAGATCGTGCGCCAAGGCGAAGACAGCGCGTTCCGTTTCGGCCTTCAGGCCCGGATCGAGAAGCGATTGGACGACAGCGTCAATGATGCCCGGTCGGTCGCTCTTATCGGCGAGTACGTGCGAAGCCTGGGAGGTGAGGGTCGGTACAGCCTTGGAGCCAGCCTGCGGAGCGTCTGGTCCGACGCGGCCACCGTCGACAACCTGGCGCTGGGGCTCAATGCCAGCAGGTCCTTCGGCCGCATCGGCCCCATGGAACCCCGCATCGGTCTGGCCGCCGAGGCGCGCGAATTTCGGAAATGGGTCGCGACGCCCGGCGGACGGCAAGACCGCACGGTGAGCCTGAGCCTGGATCTGCGATGGCCCGAAGTCAGCTATTACGGTTTTGTCCCGCAGGCGACCCTTTCGGCGCGCAAGACGTGGTCGGATGTGGACATCTACGATCGCAACGAGGTGTCTCTGGGACTGACTGCGGTGTCGCGCTTCTGACCGACCGACGCTGGACATTCCCGGCGCGCTCTGCACTCTCTTGTGGAAAGCCTCAGATAAAATGGGAGATGCCCGATGGGAATCGAATACCTGCACACGATGGTACGCGTGAAGGACCTGGACACATCAAAAGCGTTCTACGAGATGCTGGGCCTTGTCGAGCGGCGGCGCTCGGAGAATGAGAAGGGCCGATTTACGCTGGTGTTCATGTGTCCGCCCGATCAGGCGGACGGCAACGCCGATGTCGAACTGACATACAACTGGGACGGTGACGATGGCCTGCCCTCGGATAGCCGGCATTTCGGGCACCTGGCTTACCGGGTCGATGACATCTATGCGCTCTGCCAGAAGCTGATGGATGCGGGCATCACGATCAATCGTCCACCCCGAGACGGGCACATGGCCTTTGTCCGGTCACCCGACAACATCTCGGTCGAACTGCTGCAACGTGGCGACGCGAAGCCCCCGCAGGAGCCGTGGGCCAGCATGGAGAACACCGGGCATTGGTAAGACCCGCAGCGGCATTCGCGTTCGTCATGGCGGCGTGCCTGCCCGGGCCGGCCGCCGCCTGCCGACTGGCACTGCTACTTGCGCTCGACGTCTCGTCGTCCGTTGATGCACGTGAGTATCTGCTTCAGCGGGATGGCCTTGCCCGGGCGCTGATCGCGCCCGAGGTTCAGACCGCATTTCTGTCGTCGCGCGATCCGGTCGCACTCGCGGCCTACGAGTGGAGCGGGCGCTACAACCAGCATATCGTTCTGGACTGGACCCTGGTGCGAGGGCCCGGAGACCTGCTGGCGGCATCGCACCGCTTAACACAGGTCCGGCGCAGCGAAGACGAGTTTCCGACTGCGCTGGGTTACGCGCTCGGCCACGCGGCGACTTTGTTCGCGGCCGCGCCCGCCTGCCTTCGCCGCACGATAGACGTCAGCGGTGACGGGGTGAACAATGACGGTTTCGCGCCCGGCCTCGCCTATCGGTATTTCCCGCTGACCGATGTGACCGTGAACGGACTGGTGATCGATCAAACCGAGGGTCGCGCGGAACTCGTCAGATATTTCCAGAGGGAGGTGTTGCGCGGTCCGGGCGCCTTTGTCGAAGAGGCCGAAGGCTACGACGATTTCGAACGCGCGATGCGGCGCAAGCTGGAGCGCGAAGTCTCGAGCATCGCCGTCGGGATGGCCCGGTGAGGGCGCTGATGCTGACCGTGGCGCTGTCATTGGCGACGGCGCCGGCCCAGGCGTGCCGCCTTGCCTTGGCGCTGGCGCTCGATGTCTCGGGATCCGTCAGCGCCGAGGAGTATCGGCTTCAGATGTCGGGCCTGGCCACGGCGCTTGGCGACCCTGACGTCGAGGCAGCGCTCTTCGCTATACCGGACGCGCCCGTGGCGCTGGCTGTCTACGAATGGTCGTCGTCACGGTATCAGCGGGTGATCCAGGATTGGACGCTGATCGAGGACCGGACCATGTTGCGCGATCTGCGAGCACGACTGTCCGATTGGTCGCGGCAGAAGGCTCCGGAAGCCACTGGCCTTGGCGCGGCGCTTGAATACGGCAAGGCGTTGCTGGATCGTGCCCCGCCGTGCTGGAACCGGACACTGGATGTCTCCGGCGATGGCAAGAACAATGACTGGCCCGACCCCCGCGTCCTGCGCCGGAACGGCACACTTTTCGGCATCAGGATCAATGGCCTTGTCGTCGCGCGCGACTCCGGCAGCGAGGGCGGACAGCCCCCGCTCGACGCCGCCGAACTGTCGGCGTATTTCCAAGCCCGCGTCATTCAGGGACCGGATGCCTTCGTTGAGGTGGCGCTGGGTTTCGAGGATTATGCGAACGCCATGCGGCGCAAGCTGCTGCGCGAATTGAAGGCCCAGCCAATCGGTGCATTGCCGGAGCGCAAGCCGCCGCGACTGCTGCCCGCTGCCGTCGAGTTTCAGTAGATGTAGCGGATCTGATCGCTCCAGAACCGTTCCACCCTTTGCAGCGCCCTGTTCATCGTCTTGATGTTCTCGCCGCCAACCAGAGTGTCCCGTTCCAAGTCGTCAGACTGACGTTGCAGCAGATCCGAGACGACCTTGTGGACGTCGCGGCCCTTTTCGGTCAGCCGTACCCGGACCGAACGGCGGTCGATTTCACAGCGCTGATGGTGCATGAAGCCATTATCCACTAGTTTCTTGAGATTGTAGGAGACGTTCGAGCCCTGGTAATAGCCACGGCTCCTCAACTCCCCCGCCGTCACCTCGTTATCCGCGATGTTGAACAGCAACAGCGCCTGCACCGCGTTGATCTCCAGGATTCCGAGACGTTCGAACTCGTCCTTGATCACGTCGAGAAGAAGCCGGTGCAATCGTTCGACCAGCGACAGCGTCTCGAGATATTCTCCAAGGAAGCTGTGTTCGGATTTCTGCCCAAGAGGCTGATGGATACTCATGACTGCAATTCCCGTGATATTCGACTGTTCGCCGAGGGGAGATCACAGATATTTGCCAATATACGGTTAAATGCTGCCGAGAATTTTCATCAGGCTTTCGCGGTTTTCCCGGCATGGTACGACCGGATCACCGACAGGACGCTTCGATGCCGTTCCGGTGCGGGCGCCTGTTCGCTGAACCACTGATAGAGGTCCTGGTCGTTTTCGGACAGAAGCGCCTCGTAGAGATCCAGTGTCGTCGTCTCCAATCGGTCGCCGCGGTCGTCGAAAAATGGCCCGAGGATCAGGTCCATCTCCTTGGTGCCGCGCCGCCACGAGCGGATCCTGAGCCGTTTCAACCGCGTCTCGCGGTCACTCATTCCGCCGGCTCCGCCGTTTGGGCCAGGGCAAGCTTCAGACGTTTCTCGATGACCGCCAAACGCTCGGCGGCGCGCAGCATCTCTGTGCGCAGGACGCGCATTTCCGACATCAATTCGGCGATATCGGCGACCGACGTGTCGTCCTCTGTCGGGTGAACGCCGGCGCCCTCGCCCGTCAGCAGCCACGGGATCGACACGTTCAGGACGCCCGACAGCGTTTGCAGCTTGTTCGCGCGCGGCTCGGACAGATCGTTTTCCCAGCCCTCGATGGTCTTGAGGCCGACGCCAAGACGCTTGGCCAACAACTTCTGCGACATCTTGCGCGCTTCGCGGGCAGCGGCGACGCGATCACCAAACGTCGCGGCGGCGTTGGAATACCAGTTGGTTTCGGCAGCGTCGGTCATGGGGCCTCCAATATGCTTGCGTGGGAATTATCTGCAACCTATGACGCTTTCATCACATCTCCAGCACCGGGACGACCATGCACCTTCTGTCTGCGACACTGGATCGCGTCAAATCCTCTCCGACGGTGGCGCTGACCGGGCTCGTGGCCGAGTTGCGGGCCAGCGGACGTGACATCATCGGGCTGGGCGCCGGAGAGCCGGATTTTCCGACGCCCGAGCACATCCGCGAGGCGGGCAAGCGCGCCATCGACGAGGGCAAGACGCGCTACACTGCCGTGGACGGGATCGTCGACCTCAAGGAGGCCATTGCCTCCAAGTTCCGTCGTGACAACGAACTGACATACGACACCAGTCAGATTACGGTGTCTTCCGGCGGCAAACAGGTGCTTTACAACGCCTTGATGGCGACGCTGAACCCCGGTGACGAGGTCATCATTCCCGCGCCCTACTGGGTGAGTTATCCCGACATGGTAACACTTGCGGGCGGCACGCCGGTGATCGTCGGCACGTCGATCGACACCGGATTCCGGATGACGCCCGAGCAGTTGGAGGCGGCGATCACGCCACGGACCAAATGGCTGATCTTCAATTCTCCGTCGAACCCGACGGGCGCGGGCTATGCGCCGGACCAGTTGAAGGGCCTGACCGATGTGCTGGAGCGGCATTCCCATGTCTGGGTCATGTCGGACGATATGTACGAGCATATCGCCTTTCCCGGTTTCGACTTTCGCACGCCGGCTCAGGTTGCGCCGGCGTTGTATGAGCGGACACTGACGGTCAATGGCGTCTCGAAAGCCTATGCCATGACCGGCTGGCGGATCGGGTATGCGGGGGGTCCGAAACATCTGATCGATGCGATGCGCAAGATCCAGTCGCAATCGACCTCGAACCCCTGCACGATCAGCCAGTGGGCCGCTGTCGCGGCGCTGACCGGACCGGAGGATTATATCGCCGAAAGCACGCGGGCCTTTCTCAGGCGCAGGGATCTGGTGGTTGCGGGGTTGAATGCCGCCGAGGGTATCGAGTGCCCGACGCCCGAGGGTGCATTCTATGTCTATCCGTCGATCCGCCAGTGTATCGGCAAGACATCGAGGGCGGGCACACCGATCGCGGACGACGAGGCGTTCAGCCGCGCGCTGTTGGAGGAGCAGGGCGTGGCCGTGGTGTTCGGTGCCGCATTCGGAAGTTCTCCGGCCTTTCGGGTCAGCTATGCCGCTTCGGACGAGACGCTGAGAGAGGCTTGCAGGCGGATCCAGGAATTTTGCGCCGGACTTGGTTGATCCCGCAAGCGAGCTGCGCCAAACCTGTCAGTCCGTCCAGCGCCGAACGGGTCCCCTCACGCCGCTCCACGCGCCTTCGGTCAGTGCGCGGCCAAGTATCCGATCGGGGTTCGTGGGCGGCGGCATCTCGACATTTGACAGCCGGTGAAAACCGAAGCGCCCGTAATAAGGCGCGTCTCCTACAAGCAGAACCCTGTCCCAGCCCGCCGCCCGGTCCAGGGACGCCTCGATCAGAAACGCGCCGATCCCCTCGCCCTGATGCGTCGGATGTACGGCGACGGGGCCCAGAAGCAGCGCCGGCGCGTCACCGACCCGAACGGGCCAATACCGGATCGCCCCGGTGACAAGCCCCAGATCGTCACGAGTCACCAGACAGAGATCGGCCACAGGATCGACGGCGTCGCGCAGGCGGTAGGATGAAAGGGCAGTGCGGCCCGGTGCGAAGCAAAGATCGTACAAGGCCTCGACCTCCCACCAGTCATCCGGCTTTTCCCTGTGAAGCTCCAAACGGCCCATTTCCCCTATTCGACTGGAAAGGCGGGTAGCACGACGCTAGGTCTGGCACAAATCCGAAGGAGTTCTTGATGTTCTATCGTCCTGAGGACGGACACGGCCTGCCGCACAATCCGTTCAACGCCATCGTCACGCCCCGACCGATCGGCTGGATCTCGACCCGCGGGCAGGACGGGTCCGAGAACCTCGCCCCCTATTCCTTTTTCAACGCAGTCGCATATGTGCCACCGCAGGTGATGTTCTCGTCGACAGGCACCAAGGAGGACCGCGACGGGACGAAAGACAGTGTGTCGAATATCCGCGATACTGGCGTGTTCTGCGTGAATATTGTCGAGTACGCGATGAAAGATGCAATGAACCAGACGTCGGGGCCGTGGCCCCGGGAAGTTGACGAGTACGACAAGGCCGGGCTTGAACGCGAGGCCTGCCGTGAAATCCCGTGTTCCCGTGTCGCAGGAACGCCCGCGGCGCTGGAATGCCGGATGACTCAGATCGTTTCGCTGAAAGGGCGCGCCAATTTTCTGGTTCTGGGCGAAGTCGTGGGCATCCACCTGCGGGACGATTGTGTCGAAGACGGGATGTTCGACGTCCTGAAATACCAGCCGTTGGCACGCCTGGGGTACCGCGACTACAGCCGCGTGACCGAAGTTTTCAGTCTCAAGAGACCGGGCGAATAGCGCGCAGGCTTCGCATCGCTTGCTCCACACAGGCGTCGGATCGTAACCGCGCGGGCGGCTTCAGTTCGTTTTCTGTTTCGGAATGAACGGCAACGGGATGGCGGGGACGCCATCTTGCATCAGCTTCCGCGCCTCTTCGGGTCGAACCTCGCCATAGATCGAACGATGCGGAACCTCGCCCTCGTGCATTGCGCGTGCTTCGCGTGCAAAACGATCGCCGACATAGTCCGAGTGCGTTTCCACGTGTTCGCGAATAGTCGCGATCGCCTTGGCCAGATCGGGATCAGCGGCGTTGGTGACCGGTTTGGGAGGGGCGGACGGCTGTGCCGTCGTACGACCGGGGCGAACCTGAGGCGCCATCAGCGACTTCTCGACATGCGTATTTTGGCAGGACGGGCATTCGATCATGCCTGCCGCGCGAAGGCTGTCATCGGCCTCGGCGGACTGGAACCAGCTTTCGAAGCTGTGTTCGTTCCGGCATTTGAGCGCGTAGCGGATCATCGAAACCTCGTCTCGGGCACCAGAACCTAGCGTCGCACCGGATGTATTTCAATTGTCCGAACGCCGCATCACGCGTCGCGCAGCACTTCGGGGTCGAAATTCGCGAGGATCGAGGCCAGCTCCTTTTCGGCGACGGACCTGGCGGCCTCTTTCAGGGACATCCATTTCCGGCGGCGTTGGGATTTCTCCGGCCAGTCAGAGAGCTGCTTCTTGACCTTGACCGGGAAGATGGCGACGACGCACGGCAGTTGCTCTCCCTCGCCCATCTCCTTGATATAACTGAAAATACCAAGACAGACCGCACTCGCCTTGCCGGTGACGCCGGCCTCCTCCCAAGCCTCGCACTCGGCCGCCTGAACGGGTGTGGCACCGTCCATCGGCCATCCCTTGGGCAGGATCCAGCGCCGGCGGCGACGCGAGGTGATCAAAAGGACCTGAACCTTGCCGTTCTTGATCCGCCAGCACAGAGCACCGAACTGCGTTCGGACGTCGCGCTTGCTGTTGTCGGCCAGTTGCACGGGCCGCTGTTTTATGCGTGTCAGGCTCATGGCCGGCGCAGGTTTGCCTCAATGCGTTAATTATCCACAAATTAACACGATGAAATGGAACAAAAAAGTCCCAGATTGCGCGACAGCGCCCGCGCGCGTGTCTGTGAGGCATGATTGCGACGGGGCGCTCAGGCCAGCCCGCGGCCCCGCAACAGCGCCTCGGGTCCGGGCATGCGGCCCCGGAACGCGGTATAGAGATCCGCCGCCTCGCGGGTGCCGCCGACGGACAGGATATGCTGTTCAAGCTTGCGCGCGATATCGGGTGCGAAGGGATCCTCGACCTCACGGAATGCGTCGAACGCGTCGGCATCCATAACCTCGGACCACATATAGCTGTAGTAACCGCTGGAGTAGCCGTCGCCCGAGAAGACATGGGCGAAATGCGGGGTTGCATGGCGCATCCCGATCGCGCGCGGCATGCCGATCCGGTCCAGGATCTCGGCCTGACGCTGCATCGGGTCGGCCGGCGCCTCGCCCATGTGGAAATCCAGATCGACCAGCGCCGAGGCCACGTATTCGACCGTCTGGAAGCCCATGTCATAGGTCGATGCGGCCAGAAGCCGATCCAGCAAATCCTTGGGCATCGGCTTGCCGGTTTCCGCATGGGTCGCGAATTCCGCCAGGACCTCGGGAATTTCCAGCCAGTGCTCGTAAAGCTGGGACGGCAACTCGACGAAGTCGCGGGCCACCGAAGTGCCGGACACGGATTCGTAGGTCACGTCCGAAAGCATCTGGTGCAACGCATGGCCGAATTCGTGGAAGAGCGTTCTGGCGTCGTCATAGGACAGAAGGGCCGGCTGGCCCTTGGGGGGTTTCGCGAAGTTGCAGACATTGATGACGATGGGCCGAACCTCGCCCCCCAGCTTCCGCTGGCTTCGCAGCGCGGAACACCAGGCGCCGGAACGCTTCGACCCGCGGGCGAAATAGTCGCCGATGAAGACGGCGAGGTGACGACCGTCGCGCGTGATCTCCCAGGCGCGCGCGTCCGCGTGGTGCAGCGGAATCTGGATCGGCGTCGCCTGGATACCGAACAGACGGCCCGCGCAGGCGAATGCAGCCTCGATCATGCGGTCGAGCTGCAGATAAGGCTTCAACTCGGCTTCGTTCAGGTCGTGTTCCTCGGCGCGGCGCTTCTCGGAGTAATAGCGCCAGTCCCACGGTTCGAGCGGCCCGGTTTCGCCATCGGCGTGAAGCATGGCCTGCAACCGCTCGGCATCCGCCAGTGCCGAGGCCCGCGCCGGGTTCCAGACCTCCATCAGCAGGCGTTCGACCGCCTCGGGCGAGCCGGCCATTTCGGTCTCGAGCTTGTAGCTCGCGAAATCGTCGTACCCCAGAAGCGTTGCGCGTTCCTCGCGCAGCTTCAGAATTTCGGCCACGATCGCGCGGTTGTCGGTCTTGCCGCCGTTCGCGCCGCGCGAGGTCCAGGCCCGCCAAGCACGTTCCCGCAGGTCGCGACGCGGGGAGAATTGCAGAAACGGCACGATCAGCGAGCGCGACAGGGTGACTACCGGGACACCGATACCCTTTTCCTCGCCGGCGGCGCGCGCCGCTGAGACCACGAAATCCGGCAGACCCTCAAGGTCCGCATCGTCAAGTTCCATGTGCCATCCGCGTTCGTCCGCCAGAACGTTCTGGGTGAACTCGGTGCCGAGCACCGCCAACCGTTCCTTGACCTCTTTCAGCCTGTCGCGGGCCGGACCCTGCAATTCCGCGCCCGAGCGGACGAAACCGCGACGCGTGAGCATCAGGACACGCTCCTGTTCCTCGTCCAGACCCAGCGAGTCCCGCTGACGCCACAGCGCGTCGATCCGGTCGAACAAGCGCGCGTTCATCGTGATTTCCGAGGAATAGGCGGCCAGTCGGGGCGAGAAACGACGCTGAAGCGCCTCGCGGGTATCGTTCGAGTCGGTGCCGGCAAGCGTGTAGAAGGCTGACAGAACGCGCCCCAGCGCCTCGTCCGCAAGTTCCAGCGCCTCGATCGTGTTCTCGAACGTCGGCGGCTCGGGATTGTCGGCGATCGCTTCGATGGCGCCCCTTGCGTCGGCAAGACTGACCTCGAAGGCCGACGCGAAATCATCGTCCGAGATGCGATCGAACGGCGGCAGTCCGAATGGGGTATTCCATAATTGAAGAAGCGGGTTGTCGGTATTTTCAGCCATGGACGTGAACCTATGAACGCAGAGCGCCAGATGCCAGAGGCGAGTTATGCAGACCCGCAAACCGGGCAGTCATCGCGCCGTTTTATGCCGATCACCCTGACGTCGGCGTAAAGCGCGTCATAAATCATCATACGACCCAGAAGCGGCTCGCCAGCGCCTGCGATCAGCTTGATCGCCTCGACGGCCATCATCGCGCCGACCACACCCGGCAGGGGCCCCAGGACGCCGCCTTCGGCGCAGGTCGGCGCCAGGCCAGGTGCCGGCGGCTCCGGAAAAACGCAACGATAGCAGGGGGTGCCTCGGGATGGATCGAAGATGCTGATCTGCCCTTCCCACTGGCTGATGGCCGCCGAGACCAGCGGCAATCCCAAGGCGACTGCCGTCTCGTTTACCAGATACCGGGTCGCGCTGTCGTCGGTTCCGTCCAGAACCATGTCGTAGTCCGCGAACAGGTCCGACGCGATGTCGGATGTCAGTTTCCGATTGTAGGGCCGAACGCTCACGAAGGGATTTTGCGCCCTGATCGCCTGCTCGGCCGAGAAGACCTTCGGCATTCCGATACGGTCGTCGGTGTGGATGATCTGGCGCTGAAGGTTCGAGTTCTCGACGATGTCGTGGTCGATGACACCGATGGTGCCTATTCCCGCCGCCGCCAGGTATTGCAGGGCGGGCGAGCCAAGACCGCCGGCCCCGATCACCAGAACGCGGGCGTTCTTCAGACGCTTTTGCCCTGGACCGCCGATCTCGCGGAGAACGATGTGGCGCGCGTTACGTTCCAATTCGGTGGTTGGATCGCTGGGGGTCCGGTCGGCCCGGTTCTCAGGCCGAACGCGGGATTTCAGCGATCTCAGGCCGCGTGAATAAAGCCAGACCAGCGCGCCCAGACCGCCAAGCACAAGCCATTCCCCCGCCGAACCGCCTGTCGCCTCGCGCAGCGGATGCCCCGCCGGGAACGCGACCTGCACCATCAGGACGGCCACATAGAGAAGCGCGATCATCAGAAGGCGGCCCCTGACCGGCAGACGCAGCAGATGACCAAGCCCCCAGAGGAGAGCGGCCAGAACCAGAACGAGTGCCATCAGGTGCGCCCCGTCGAGCCGAAGCCGCCCTTGCCGCGGCTGGTAGGCGACAATGCGTCGACCTCCTGGAAGTCCGCCTGGACGACTGGCGCGATCACAGCCTGGGCGATGCGGTCGCCATGCGCGATTGTGATGGGCCGGTCGCCCAGATTGATTACGATGACGCCCAGTGCGCCACGGTAGTCGCTGTCGATCGTGCCGGGTGTGTTGGGCAGGCTGAGACCCTGCGTCAGGGCCGCGCCGGAGCGCGGACGGACCTGCATCTCGAAACCCGGCGGGATTTCAACCGCCAGCCCGGTCGGTATCAGGCGGCGCTCCCGCGGTTCAAGCGTGATGGCCGCCCGGTCAGGAAAGTTCGCGCGAAGGTCGGCGCCCGCCGCACCGGATGTTTCATAGGACGGCAAAGGTACCGACGGATCGGACTCGGGCAGCCGAAGAAGACGCACCCTGGGGGTCATGCCAGCGCGTCCGCGATCCGGCGGGCGAGGCGGCGGGCGACGTCGTCCTTCGAGGCGCGGGGCCACGCCTCGGCGCCCTTGTCGTCGATCACGGTGACCGCGTTCTCGGACCCGCCCATGATGCCGGTTGCCGGTGAGACATCGTTGGCCACGATCCAGTCGCATCCCTTGCGCGCGCGCTTGGCGGTGGCATGGGCGATGACATCGTCGGTCTCGGCGGCGAATCCAACGACCAGGCGGGGACGTCCGGTTGTCATTTGCGCGACAGTCGCCAGGATATCGGGGTTCTCGGAGAGAGACAGTGTCGGCGGCCGGCCCGAAACGTCCTTCTTGATCTTTCTGTCCGAACCCTCGACCTGCCAGTCGGCCACGGCGGCGGCGAAGACAGCGGCGTCTGCCGGAAGCGCGTTCCGGACGGCCTCGAGCATCTGAGTCGCGGTTTCGATGCGGACGACCACCACGCCATCCGGCGCAGGCACGCTGGCCGGTCCGGTCACGAAGGTGACGCGCGCGCCCAACGCCGACAGAGCGCGCGCGATTGCGGTCCCCTGGGCGCCCGAGGACCGGTTGGCGATGTAGCGCACCGGGTCGATGGGCTCGTGCGTGGGGCCGGAGGTGACAAGCACGTGCTTGCCGCTTAGCGGGCCGCTGGCGATCCGGGTCTCTATCGCGGCAAGAATTGCAGCGGATTCTGCCATACGGCCCGGACCGAACTCGCCGCAGGCCATGTCGCCTTCGTCGGGCCCGATCCGGTGGACGCCATCGGCTTCCAGAGTGGCCACGTTGCGCTGATTGGCCGGATGAAGCCACATGCGCACATTCATCGCGGGCGCGACCAGAACAGGCGTGTCGGTTGCCATCAGGATCGTCGACGCCAGATCGTCCGCATGTCCGCCCGCCATCTTCGCGATGAGATCGGCGGTCGCAGGCGCGACGACGATCAGATCGGCGGATCGTGACAATTCTATATGGCCCATTTCCGCTTCATCCGTAAGGTCGAAGAGGTCGGTATAGACTTTCTCGGCAGCCAGGGCGGACGCAGAGAGAGGCGTGACGAATTCATGCGCCGCTTTGGTCAGGACAGGCGTGACCGCGCCGCCGGCCTTGCGGATCATCCTGATCAGTTCAAGCGACTTGAATGCGGCGATGCCTCCGCCAATGATCAGAAGAACGCGTTTTCCGTGCAGCATTCGATCCCGCCTTTGTTGGCGACAGTGTTACGGATCAACTCAGATGGGGGCAAGACGGCGCTATTTCCGGAAGACGGCGCAGGGGTCGTCGCGTTCGACGGCATCGGTGACCAGCCAGTGGTCGAATTCCGGCGCGTCGGGCGTCTGGGGCTCGAACTGGGCAATTGAGACAACGGTAAGATCGGGCTCTTGCATCCGAAGCAGCGACGGCACGCCCCAACGATTACCCGCATGTCCGTTGCCGGTAATGACGACGACCGGACCTGTGCCGCGCAAGACGGCTTCGTAGTGCGCAGCCAATGCGGCACGCGCAAGCGACGCGTCGCGAAGCCGTTGCGCCTGCACCATGCCCGGCAGCATTTCGGCTGGCAGGGCTCCGCAATGCGCCTCGTGCTGGATGGTCTGGCGTTCGGACTGCTCATCATCACTCAGTGCCTGTTCGAGACCGAACAACTCGGCGCCGTCGCCGAACGCCCGAGCCGCGCCTTCGTCGACCGCGCGCCGCACGTCCTGCGAAGACGCGCCGCCGCCGAAATAGGCAGCGTCGCGGGCCGCCGCAAAGATCGGATAGTACATCGCGAAATCCGGCCAGCCGCGGTCTTCCCACTCAAGCACAGCCTCCAGCCTTGCCGGGTCGGCGATCAGGTCGGGCGAGATCCTGGCCGCGAGATCGGGCGTGATCTGTTCGAACACAAGCGCAGCCGGACCCAATGCCGCCACGGCGTTCGCCTGGTTCCTGTGGTGGTTCGGGTTGTCGTGCACTTCCCCGAACACAACAACGTCCGCACCCTCCAGCGCGCTCCAGTCGTCGCCAAGCAATTGGCCGGCGAAAGCCGGCCAACTCCACACGAGGGACAACAGGAAAATCAGGCGAGGAATTCGTGGACTTCCCTGGATTGGGATTCGAGGTTCTTGCGCATTTTCTGGAATGCCGCCGCCTCCAATTGCCGGACACGCTCCTTGGACAGGCCAAGCTCGTCGCCAAGGCTTTCCAACGTCCGGGGATCGTCGCGCAACTTGCGCTCGCGCACGATGAACCGTTCGCGCTCGTTCAAGGCCGAAAGAGCATTCAGCAGCCATTCCCGAAGCGTATCGATGTCCTTGGCATGTTCAACCGCCGCTGACTGTCGCGCGTCCTCATCTTCGAGCGTTTCGATCCATTCGCGCCCTTCGTCGTCGGATGATTGCGTTGCGTTCAACGAGAAATCGGAACCGGCCAACCGGCCTTCCATCATCTCGACGTCGTGCAAGGGAACACCGACCTCCCGAGAGATCATTTCCCGCATCGTCTGGCGGTCGAGGATGTCGCCCCTTGCTGCGGCTTCTCTCTCCAAACGGGCCTGTACGCGCCGCATATTGAAGAACAGCGATTTCTGTGACGACGTGGAACCGGTGCGGACCATCGACCAGTTGCGCATCACGTAGTCCTGGATCGACGCCTTGATCCACCACACGGCGTAAGTCGAAAACCGAACGCCCCGGTCCGGATCGAATTTGTCGGCCGCCTTCATCAGGCCAAGACCCGCCTCCTGGATCAGGTCGTTCATGGGAGCGCCATAGCGCTTGAACTTCGCGGCCATGGAGATGGCAAGGCGCATGTAGGCCGTGATCAGCCTGTGCAGAGCCTCTTCGTCCCGTTGGTCGCGCCAGGCATAGGCCAGCTTCAATTCCGTTTCGGCGTCCAAGAGTTCCGCCTGCATCGCGCGGCGCGACAGGGTTTGATCTGTCATTCCGTCAAGAGCCATGATCTTCTCTCCCGGTTTGACCGGCCGGCGGCTTGCCAACCCGTCGTTTTATCCCTGTTACGCAACGTCGCCGCTATCGGATCATAACGTGTCGCAAGAAATATCGTTCCCCAGAAATCCTCTGCGATCGGTTGCATGCCGGAACCTGCTACGCGGCAGTTGTTAATCCGCTGTTAACTCTAGCGGCGTCAGAACCCCATCAAAAGGTGGGACGTCCCATGGTTGCGCGCAGCTACACGGTCGCTTTCGAAGGGATCGAGGCCCGATTGATCGAGGTGCAGTGCGCGCTGTCTCCGGGCGTGCCCAGCTTTTCCATCGTCGGGCTGGCCGACAAGGCGGTGAGCGAAGCGCGCGAACGCGTGCGCGCCGCTTTGAACACGTTGTCCATCGCCCTGCCCGCCAGGCGGATCACGGTGAACCTGTCACCCGCCGACATGCCGAAAGAGGGGTCGCATTTCGATCTGCCGATCGCACTCGCCCTCCTTGCCGCGATCGAGATACTGCCGAAGGACACGGTCGAGGGACTGGTGGCCCTTGGCGAATTGTCGCTGGACGGCAAGCTGATCCCGGTCAAGAACATCACTTGATCTTCCCGGGGAACTT
>ERZ869936.333-NODE-333-length-47817-cov-19.016331_pt1 | contig 47817 bp, 48 predicted proteins | sample MGYA00520876_ERZ869936 | MGnify/ENA primary metagenome ERZ869936 (study PRJEB32218, sample SAMN09650985) | biofilter metagenome | isolation source: enrty point of leading RO module | place: Saudi Arabia: Thuwal, RO plant located on Red Sea | collected 2016-02-17 ... | reverse complement strand
TTGCCCTTCCCGTCAACCGCCTGAGCTCGTACTCCCGCACCACCTCGAGTCAGGTGTCCTGCCCGCAGCTCGGGCACCAACCTGCGAGCTTGCCGCGCGTAGAGGGCCCGAGAACGTGAGTTGAAGACCTCTTTGGCGCCCTGCACGAGATGGCGCCTGCCCAAGTTCCGAAAACCCCTGTGTGCAATGATGGAGCGCAGCTCCCCCCAGTCAGCGGGAACGTCGCGATAGTGCTCCCGCCCGAGAGCCAAGACCGCGTTCGGCCCAACTTCGACAGTGTCGTCCACACGGCGCGTGAGGTGGACGCCGAGGAAGGGGAAGCGGGGGTCCGGAACTGGATAGATCAGAGTGTTGACGAGGTCTCTTGCCTCGTCGATCAGCTCGTAGTACTCGCCCCGAAACGGGACTATTCGGACGTTCGGCCGCGCTCCCGCCATTTTGGCGATCAGGTCGGAGTGAAGCCCACCACAATTGATGAGAAGGCGAGCAGTCACCCGGTGCTCTCCAGCATTCATCTCGATGGCTGATTCACCTTGCATGATCTGGGTGACCTCGGCTCCGCTGACGATCTCTACACCGCGCCTTTCGAGTCTGTTGGCGAGATGTCTGGCGATCGAAGGAAAATCGGTCACGCCCGACTCCGGCACATGGAGTGCGGCGAGGCCCGTCGCCGCCGGCTCGAAGGCGCTGATGTCTCCCGGTCCGATCCGGCTCAGGCCGCGAAGCCCATTCTCTCTACCCCGACGTTCCAGTTCATCGAGGGCGGGCAAGTCCGAGGGTCTCGTTGCGATGACGAGCTTCCCGGTTTGTCGGTATGGGAGGCCGGCGTCCCGGCAAAGCTCTTCAATCTCTCGGCGCCCCGCCACACACAGTCTCGCTTTGAGGCTCCCAGGGCGGTAGTACAAGCCGGAGTGGACGACCCCACTGTTGTGACCACTCTGGTGTGCCGCGACGGAGGTTTCCTTGTCGACCACGATCATTGAGATTCCATCGAATCTTGCGGCGAGTGCCGAGGCGACGCCGAGCCCGATCAGGCCGGTGCCGATCACACACACGTCATACTCGAAGCGCCGAGACAATTACCGACCTCGGCCCTGGCTGCAGAGAAGGGACCGCACGGCGTGAGAGTATCGCTTCCATGTCGGGGGCACGAACCACGAGAATCGTTGATTCCCAACACCAACCGGGATTAGAGGCCACGGGTTTGTGGTTGACGGGTTTGCCTGAAACCTATTGACTAGGCCACTATCCGGACCATGCAGAACAGAAGGGTCTCCCAGGGAATTCTCTTAGTCGCCCTCGGTGCTGCGCTTTGGGGGACCGATGCCATCTTCCGGCGCGGTCTGGCCATCGAGCTGCCGGCCACCACTCTCGTCTTCCTCGAACATCTCGTGCTGGTCGCGATCACCGCTCCGGTGTTGTGGCGAGCGCGATCCGAGCTGACCCGACTCAATCGGGTCGACTGGCTCGCAGCTCTGGTTGTAGGTGCCGGCTCGTCGGCCTTGGCCACGGTCATGTTCACCGCGTCCTTTCGCTACGGGGATCCGACGACTCCTCTCTTGCTGCAGAAAGTGCAGCCGTTGGTAGCGGTGGCGGCGGCTCGCTTGCTTCTCGGGGAGAGGCTCGTTCCGAGATATGCCTGGTTCCTTCTCAGCGGACTTGCCGGGGCGTACTTGGTGGCCTTCTCCGACCCGACGACTGTCTCGATATCAGCCCTCACTCCGGCGATGCTTGCCGTGGGCGCTGCCATCCTATGGGGACTGGGAACGGTGCTCGGTCGGCATCTCACATCCAAACTCTCGTTCTCCACCGTGACGGCTCTCCGCTTCGCCATAGCGCTGCCTGCATTGGCCTTGGTCGTCGGCATGGGCTCGGCAGACACCGGTCTCCTCGCCATCGACGGCAACGATGTCCTGGCCGTGGTCCTGCTCGCCTTGGTGCCCGGGCTTGCTGCCCTGACTCTGTATTACAGGGGTCTGCGATCGACGCCGGCCTCGGCGGCCACTCTGGCTGAATTGTCCTTCCCGCTCTCGGCGATCGGTCTCAACTATCTCGTGTTCGGGACGGCGGTGTCTTCGACCCAGTGGCTTGGAGTCGCGCTCCTGGCGGCAACGATCACGACGATGACCTGGCTATCTCATCGTGGCAAGGAGACGGCCATCGGCATTCGGCTGGATCAGCCGGTCCTCTCGAAGAGCTGACCGTCTGTCAGAGGTGCGGCGCCACGTCGGTGGCGAGCTCTTCCATCAACTCCAGTTGTTCCTCGTAGGGAAGGGTGTGGAAGTAGCTGCGAGCAGCGAACTCCACCTCGAGTGCAGCTTTTTGCCTCACCTCGAGCAGCTCCTCGACTATCTGGTCGGCTGTGCCGGCAATAGTCGAGCGGGCCCGTATCGCATTCCTGGCCTGGTCTGTGATCGGCGGGGGCTCTGGAGGCGGACCCGATCGGGTGGCCGACGCCTCCATGTCCGAGTACTTCCACATCATGTGCCACTGATGGGGGAGATAGCGTTCAAACGCCTCCTCCTGGGAGTCCCCGGGGAGGATCACCGAGTAGTGCATGACCCGGAAGTCCCCAGGATCGCGATCTGCCTTGTCCAGCTCATCAAGGACCCACTCCGTCATCTTCAAGAACTTCTCCACTGGAGCGTTGGCGAAGATCCCGTCGGCCAGCCGGGCAGCACGCCTCACCGCAACTTCGGCGCCCCCACCAACGATGATCGGGATCTTCCGTTGTGGCGTGGGACGGACCGCCAGCTCTGGAAAGTCGTAGACGTCGCCACTGTGGCGGAACGGCTCGCCGCTCCAGGCTTGGGGAAGTATTCGGAGCATCTCGTCCATCGCTGCGCCTCGTTTGGCCATCTCGGCGCCGAGACCCTCGAACTCGATTTCGACCCACCCCAGCCCCAGGCCGAGGGTCAAACGACCCCCGCTGATCAGCTCAACGGTCGCTGCATCCTCGGCCAGCCTGAGCGGGTGATGCAGCGGAGCCAGGACGACTCCAGTGCCGATCTCGATTGTCTCGGTGACGGCGGCCATGGCAGCGCTGACCGCAAGAAGTGATGGCATGTACCCGTCGTCGACGAAGTGGTGCTCCGTGGTCCAGATCGAGCTGAATCCGAGCCGTTCTGCGTCCTTGGTGAGCCGGAGGGTCTCTGCGTAGGCCCGAGACCAGTTGCTCTCCCCGGCTCGCCTCTGCGCACTGAGAAGACCGAAGCCGAGGCTCATCGGGGAAGGTAGATCATGGCGTCGTTGATCACCTCGGCGCCCCAATCCTCTCGCGTCTCTCCGTGACTGTGATGCTCGGCGAGGTGTTTCAGGGCGCTCTCCCGAACTTCCTCTTTCTTCTCGCCCCGTTCAGTGTGTGTGCACCCGGGGATGATCTTTTCGCAGAAGAACTCGTACAAACTCTCTTCCCTTCGCCAGGAATCGCGGGAGGACGATGCTATTCGCCGGGAGAAGCGAAGTGTCGTCTGAAGTGCTCGCCGGCTACGAATCTCCGGTGATGACAGTGATTCGCACCGTTGCACTCACAGGCGCCGCCGCGATGGTCGCCGCGATCCTGGCGGGTTTCGTGTCCGGTGACTTCACGGGAGAGGGCTCGGCCATCCTGGATCTCGTATGGGGGCGGGTGACCCTTATCGATCTCTACATTGGGCTCGGCTTGTTCGCCGTCTGGATCGGCTTTCGGGAGAAGCGCCCGCTCCTCAGGGCTGCGTGGTGGCTCGCTCTGATCATCCTTGGCAATCTCGCCTCGGCGCTCTACGTAGTGATCGCCTCGTTCCAGGTCTCGACTCCCCGAGAGCTTCTGTCGGGCCGGCAGGTGGCGGCAGAGTGAGCTCGCAGGCGACTGCGGCGGAGATCCGTGGCGAGCTGAGACAGATTCTCTCCGGGAGGGTGGGCATTGCGGATGCGATCATCCCGCCGCTTCTATTCGTCGCCGTCAACTCGATCTGGGGTCTCATCCCGGCCGCTCTGGCCGGCCTAGGCAGCTCTGCCGGCATCGTGTTGCTTCGACTGGCGAAGGGCCGCCGCCTGCGCTTCGCACTTGCCGGGCTCTTTGGCACGCTGATCGCAGTCGGACTTGCCTTGCGATCAGGATCCGCAGACGACTATTTCCTCCCGGGGATCATCTCGGGAGCCGCGAGCGCATTGGTCACGGTCGCTTCGGTATTCGTTGGGCGGCCACTGGTTGCTTGGACCAGCTGGCTGACGAGAGGCTGGCCTCTCGGTTGGTATTGGCATCCCAGAGTCAGGCCGGCGTACGCAAGAGCCAGCTGGCTGTGGGCGGGATTCTTCGCGGCTCGAGCCCTGGTTCAGTGGGGCCTGTTCGCTGCCGAGAACACGGTCTGGCTAGGGGTGGCGAGAGTGGCGATGGGTTGGCCGGCCCTGCTCGTTCTCCTCATCGCGACCTACGTGTTGGGTCGGCGATGGCTGGAAGAACTCGATGGGCCCTCGGTGGCGGAGTATCTGTCGGACGCACAGCCACCGTGGGTGGGCCAGGGCCGAGGTTTCTAGATGGCTGTGGTCCCGAGTCCGTGGAGGCCTTTCGGTCTGAGGGCAACCAGGCCACCAAGCTCAAAGACGGACAACGGGGGCTGACGAGCGAGAACAGGGAGTCCTGATGCCTGACTCCCTGTTCTCTGTGGTGAACACGATCACTTGGCCGTTTGTGTGCCGAAGTTTCGGCTGTTCTGCTCGGTTTCTGCGCTCGGGCTCGACGGCGAGGACGGGTAGCCCTCGATCCGATCGGCCAGATTGACGCTCGAGCCTGCGGGTCCGACCGGAACGAACATGCTCGAGGCGGGCCACCTTGCGATGGCATTCGCCGTCGATGAGCTCGATCCGCTCAGCTCGGGAAGTGGAACGTACATGCTCGATGCCGGCCACGACCCACTCACGGCTCCCCCGGTCCCCAAGTACGGCTGACCCGGTATGTGTCCGGGGAACGGACTTGCTCCCACGCTCGGGCTTGCAGCCTCTGGACCCAAGTACGGCTGACCAGGAACATGCCCTTTGAACAGCGGGTTCTCCGCCGCCCCCACTCCGATGTCGGCCTTGTTCAACTCATTGAGTCTTGCGGCCTCTTCGGCGGTCAGCACCTCCGACGGTGCCAGAGTCTCGATTCCATCCGTGCGGCTGATCGCAAACACGGCTCCGGCCGCGATCAGGCCGATCACGAGCATGGTCCCGAGGATTCGGCCCAGTTGACCGAAGTCTCCTGATTGTTTTCTCTGAAGAACAGTCATTACCTCTCCCTTTCTGTTCTCGCGTCACCAATTCGGTGACATATGAGAGAGCCGCGCCGATTGCGGCTGATACGCGATTCCATGGGCTCGCGCCGATGGCGTGGCAGTCAGCGGGATGCCCGACGCCGGCCTTCACCCGGCGCGTAGGGTGGAGTGTTGCCCAATCGGAGGTACGCCAACAGAGGAGGCACTCATGGCAGACCATCCCAACCTCGACGCCGCACGGGCCGGCTACGCAGCATTCGGAGCGATGGACACCGAGGGGGTGATGGGTCTCCTGGCCGATGATGTCGTCTGGCACGTCGCCGGAAGCAACGCGCTCTCCGGCGACTACAAGGGCAAAGAGGCCGTCATGGGCCTGTTTGCCCAAATCTACGAGGGGACCGATGGGACCTTCAGCCTCGAGATCCACGACATGCTGGCAAACGACGATCACGGGGTCGCGCTCGTCAGCGTCAGTGGGAGTCGTGGCGACTACAGGATGAGTGGCGAGAAGGCGGCCCACATCTTCCACATGGAGGATGGGAAGATGACCGAGTTTTGGTCATTCGCCGAGAACCAGCACGTCTTCGACCAGTTCTGGACTTAGCCGCGTTTGACAAGTGAAGGCCTCTTCAGGCGGTGGGGTTGATGTACCAGTGGTAGTTGGAGACGACCTCGTAGCCGACGCGCCGATATGTGTTGAAGCCCATCGGCTCCGCCTGAAGTGACGCAAGCGTTGCGCCGTTGTCAAAGCCATGTGCGGTCAAGGCGCTTGCAATGGCGCGGCCGAGCCCTCTCCTTCGGAACGCATTGGCTGTCCCGATATGAAGAACTTCGATGACACTGCCGCTCCGGTAATACATACCGCCGGCGGCCGGCTCCTCGTCGACATACGCGACCATCGCCACTGTCTTGGGGTTGTTGACGCTCTCCAAGTCCGGATAGTTGAGGTGCCAGGTCTCCCTGGATTCGCCTAGCGTCTCGAACGCCTCGCTCACCACGCGCAGCCAGTCGATGCGATGGTCGTCGGTGCTCGCCACCAGAACCTCGACCTCATCGCCGGGCACAAAGGGGTCTGGCCGATGGTCCATGACCATCTCCGGCGAAGAGTCACTCGGCTCGCCGAGGGCTGTGATCAGGTCGTCGTCGATCCCTTCGAGTGCGCCGACGGCGAAACCGTGGCCGATTGGCCCGAAGAAGGCGCTGGCCCGGCGCACGACCTCCTCGGCAGGCAAATCACCGGAGACGCGTATTGCTCCGTTCCACGGAAAAGGACTGGGGGACGAGGAGGAATAGCACACCAATCCGTCCTCTTCGAGCACCTTGCCGCCGCTGTAGGCGGCCATGACCTGGACGGCGCCCGCGAAGTTGTCATGAACCCGATGCAACAAGTCGGAGGTCATATCCCGACATTACCGACCATGGCCTATGCGGCGCTCGAGCGGCTGGAATCGGACAACTTGCGGCCGACGACATGGAAGAGCCGACTCAGCTGTCGGTATGGATCCCGCCTACTCGCCTCTAGCTCTACGGCCACCACTTGCTCGTCGTCGCCGATTTCAAGGTCCTCGGCGAGCATGTCGGTGAACAGCCTCACCCCGAACCACCCAAGTGGCTCGACGCCGTTCTCTCGGAGCATTCTCTGGATATCAGCGGGCGTGTCGGCCCGTGTGTCCAACCCAAGCCTGTTGACCTCACGTCCAGCATCGAAGGCGACCAGTGCATCGTCCCACCTGGCGTCTAGTCCCGGAGCCATGGCCAGGGTGTCACGATTCTTGGCGACGACGGAGAGGACACCGTCCGAGGTGGCCAACTCACAGAGCATCGCGACCAGTGGTTCAGGATTCTCTAGATAGGGAAGTACGGCATGGCAAAGCACCGCATCGAACGAGGCCGGATCAACGTGCTCGAGCGCCTCTTCTCCGGTGCTCTGAATCAAGTCGACTCTTGATCTGACTTCCTGTGACTCCTCTTCGAGGGCTGTGCGAGCCTTCGAGAGCATCGCCGGTGACGGGTCAATGATCGTGACGTTGTATCCGCGGCGGGACAGTGGCAGTGACTGGTTCCCGGCGCCTCCTCCGACGTCGACCACACGGGCCGGTGGACTGGGCAGGATCTCGCCCAGATGAGCGTCGATTATGCGAGTACGGACCCGGCCCCGAAGAGACTCGTAGTGATCATCGACGAAACGGTCGGCAACTCTGGCCCAGATGTCCACCAGGACATCGTAGGGAGGGTCGGTCCGGGTCAGTCGTCGTCCCCATCGTCATCGTCATCGTCATCGTCGTCTTCGTCGTCGTCGTCATCATCATCATCCGAGTCGTCGTCATCGTCATCGTCTTCATCGGTGTCTTCATCGTCTGAGTCATCCTGATCTTCAGATTCGGACTCATCTTCATCTTCCGACTCGGCATCGGCGTCGCCGTCGCCGTCGATGTCGTTGTCTTCACTCTCATCGAGCTCGTCCTCTTCGACGGAGTCTTCTCCGTCTTCCTCTTCGTCGAGTAGGTCGGACGGATCGACGGAGGGGTCGTTCTCGGCCTGGTCATCTTGGGGTATCACGACGATGTCGCCTTCGCAGGCACGCAACCGATCGCGGTCTCGCTCATGGAGGTTGTCGCAATAGCTGAAAGCGCCCTCGGCCGGTTCGGCCGGGATGTCGAAACCGAGATTTCCGGCCAGCTGAGACACGACCTGCTGGACCGGGCCAGGCAGTGAGGCCTGAGCGGCCAAGCCCGTGGTAGCGAGGGTGAGGCTTAGCATCACGGCCGCGGCCCGGCCCAGAATGGTCGCGAATCGGCTCCCCGGAGCGTCGGTCGGCAAGGAACTGGCAGCGGCTGCCGCAGCAGCCCTGATGTGTGCAGCCCTGGTCCCTGAGCTTGGGCTCGCCGCCAGCTTCTCGATCTGACCGACGATGTCGCCGAAACCTGCGAAGTCTTGTTTGGAGGTCATCTCCGCCTTCTCGAGCCAGTTCTCGTTCCGTGGCAGTAAACGACCAAGGTCGCGAAATCGTTACGCATCGGTATCAACGCTCTCCTTGAGTGATTGCAGAGCTCGGTGCTGCAGCACACGAACGGCACCTTCGGACTTGTCGAGCATCTGCGCGGTCTCGGCCGTGCTGAATCCACCGAGGATGCGCAAGAGGATCACGGCTCGCTGGTCGTCGGTCAGCTCGCTCAACATCTCGACCGCCGAACCGTCCATGGCTGCGACGACTTGGTCCTCGGTACCGCCCGGGGCATGGGGGAGCCCGACCTCGCTCTCAGGCAATGGCGTCTCGCCAGGCCTGCGTGCGTATCTTCGCCTTTCGTCGGTCAATCGGTTGTGCGCCATTGTGAATGCCCATGACCTGAAGCCGGACTCTTCTCCTTCAAAACGGTGGAGGTTCGCGGCGATCTGAAGGAAGCAATCACCGAGAAGGCCCTCGGGATCACGGGCCCCGCGCCCGCGCAGGTATCCGAGCATCTGCGCGGCGAGGCTGTCGTAGAGCACGGCCCATGCCGCCTCGTCGCCCGATCGGGCTGCCTCGAGCACCGTCGAGAAGTGGGGGATCACGTGCTAGACCATCGGCGTCCTTGTCGAGTCAGTCAAGGGCAATCTCTCCACCGGTGTGGCTCGATTCGCCGTAGAGGGTCGTCTATGGGCTGTCAACACTCTCCGGGCTGTCGGGTGATTGAGGGCTGTCGACGCTGACGGGACTATCGACGCTGTCCGGCGATTCGACGCTCACGGGGCTGTCGAGTGAGTCGGGAGAGTCGGGGGAGTCAATGCTCACGGGGCTGTCCTCGGAGACAGGTGAGTCAACTGAATCTGGCGTGTCTGGGCTATCGACTGTGTCTGTCGAGTCGAATGGCGATGACAGGGAGTCGTCCAGGCTGCGGTCGACCACGATGATTTTCCCGACGTCCAGGGGGTTACTCGTGGCCACCTCGGTGACTTGGACGGTGTCTTCGAGTCGGATCTCCTCCTTCTCTGACCCGGCATCGGCGGCAGCGACGCCCGAGACGCCCACCACGGCGGTCACCGAGCCCGCTACGAGCTTCCACTTGGCTGGTACTGGCATGGTATTCCTTTCGCTTGCCCACGGAATCCCCAACGGAACCACGGCCCGTCGTTGCGTAAACGAATCGAAGACGGATCGCGTTACGCCCGAATCGATGAGGACGCTTCAATCCAGTCGGACGCCAGCCTGACCCTCGCCCGCGTCGCCTCCCGCCAGTTGCGCTCCTGAACCCTGAAGGGCCCTGTCGCCAAGCCCAGCACCACCCCGGCAACGCGGAGCCGAAGTCCGACAGGGTCGACGGCCGTGTCGAACCCCCGAATCAGCTTCGAGCCATAGCGCTCGATGTCTCTTCGAGCCGGCGAGGTGAGCGCCAGCGTGGAGAGATGACCCAACAGGCCGGCAAGGTCGTCCGCTCGCTCGCCGACTCCGACAGTGTCGACGTCGAGAAGGCCGACAACCTGGCCCTTGTCGACCAGGATTTGCGCGGAGTGGAAGTCACCATGTGCGGCCGTGGAGGGCTCAACCTCCACAGAATCGAGCGCCTCGAGGATGGGACCAAGCTGTTGTGAGGACTCCGGGTCGACGATCGAGAGAAGTCGTGCATGGTCGCTAGCCCTGGCAACCGGCCCTGCAATCACCCTGTCGGAGCTATCTGGTCGGGGCAGCATCTCGAGGAGGGAGATGACCTGAGCCGCCGACGGAAGAGATGTCGACCTTCGCTCTAGCGCCCTGCGCAGGGTGCGGCCCGGCATGGCCTGCATTGCCACGACTCCCAGGTGGCGATCCCACCCATAACTCCGTGGCACCGGGACGCTCTCGGAAAGCCTCACGTGAATCGACTGGAGACGTGAGATTTGGGAAGGTCGGGTGACCTTGATGAACGCACTGTGGGCACCTCCACGGGCCTCGATCACGGCCCGACGCATAGGGCGATATGAGCGGGTTCGGAGCGAGATCTGACTCTCTTCAGCCCCCAACTGGCTGAGCACTTTGCGCGCTTGGTCCGTGTCGGTCGCTGAGGCGAGGCCAGGGAGATAGGGATCATTTGGAAACTGCCAAACTGCGACTTCGACATCGCCAGCGCTGAATATCGGTACATCATCCGGCACATCGGTGATCGTCGAAGCGACGTAGGTGGACTTCCCGGGCTTGCCGCGCGAGTCGATGGTGTCGGCCAAGTACTGAACGGTCACACTTCGACCAGGTATGTACCGAATCTGCGAGACGCGGTGTGACCGGACACGATCTCCGGCCATGTCGGCAAAGCTACCCAATAGGGGCTCAGCCCCTTCACCTAGCAGGATCTCGAGCCCGGGGACTTCAGGATCCGATAGTGGTGTTGCAGTCGTCATGGGTCGCAATCTCGTCTATCGGCGCCGAAGGCGAGAGATGAAGTCTTCGGTGCCAAGAAAAGGGGGAGGCGAGACCCGGGGGCAGGGTCTCGCCTCTCAATGGGCTGGTTGGTTTGGTCCGGATACCTGTCAAGGAACTCCAGAGGCGCCAATCAAGGAAGTAAACGAAGCCGTGCGCCGAAACGTTACAGCCGGGTTATGAGAACCGTGCCAGGACGCTCAAGGTGTCGATCAACGCCTTCGCCTGGTCGGCACCTGCGCTGACATAGCGCTTGGTCGGTGGGAAGACCATGAGAACTCGGGAAAACCCGACGTGCCGGATGATCGCCCGGGAGGAATCACGGCCGACCTGCAGGACTGCTGTCTTGGCATCGAGAGGGAGGAATGCGCTATGGAACTCCTCACTCCCGAGGAGACGGTCGGCGATGTCCTGCAGATCGGCCCGGTCGGGGCGAGGGCGGGCTGTGACACCGGCCCTCCTCCTCCCGCCCCTATGACCGAGCTCGATCCTCCCCGCTTCGCCTGTGACGGGCACACTCGCCTCGAACTCCGCCACTTCGATGCGCATGAGGAAGTGGCGTTCGACCTGCTGGCGAATGCGGAACTCGACGTCGCCAGCGTGGACTGTCGCCGCACCCGGGCTGTGAACTTCACCGTCAAGCCCGAGCTCGGCGAGAACCGACGACAACAACTTCCCTGGCTGGCTAACCAGTTGGATTCACTTCCCGCTCTTCCGCGATCAGGATCGCCGGCTCGACCGGCTTCCAAGCCTCCTGGCGCTTCACGATGAGCAGCCACACCAACGCGTAGATCGCAGAGAGCCCAAGCATGACAAAGAACCTGATGTAGATCTCGCCCCTGGTGAGGAATGGAGGTGCGATGTACCACAGTGTCACCAAGAGGGCGGCGATCGCGACAAGCTGAGAGACCGGGTAGAGGCGGTCTCGGAACGGTCGATCGAGGTCTGGCCTGCGAACCCGGAGGCTGATCACCGAGATGTTGACCAGGATGTAGCTGAACAGCCAGGCACACACCGCGGCGAGAATCAGCACGAATATCGAGTCGATGTCACCGTCGATGACGATCGCGTACACGGCCGGGATGATGAAGGCAACGCCGATCCCCATATAGGGGCTCTTGTACTTCGCATGGACCCGACCAAAGATCGCCGGCATCGTGCCGTCTTTGGCCATGCCGTAGAGGATGCGCGGTATGCCCGCCATCAGCGTGTTGATTGTGGCTGCGGAGGCCAGCAGCACGGCGATCCCAAGCCACCAGACCCCGAAGTCGCCCATGACAGCCGATGCAAACTCCGGAATGGCGAAGGGTGTGTCGAAGAGAAACACGCCGGCTTCCTCATCGAGAAGGACGTTTTCGACCTGCCTGGTGACACCGGCTCCGTACAGAAACATGGCCACCGCCACCATCGTGACTCCGACGTACATGGCCCTCGGGATGTTCCGGAATGGATCTCGGAGCTCGGATGCCAATGGCGTCACGTATTCGACGCCGACGAACAGGAACATTGCGAGGCCGACCATCGAGAGAACGGTCTCGAAGCCGGGACTCGGCCCGATCAAGCCGCTGCCAAAGAAGCCTTCGATGGGCGCCGTCTTTGCCTGAATGGTGCCCAGCAAACCGAAGACGAACAGGGTGAGCCACATGAAAGCAGTCATCCCTACTTCCGCTCGCCCGTATACCTCGATGCCGAGGTAGTTCACAACGCCGAACACTGCCAGGAGGATCACGCCGACTATCCACGACCCACCTTCGAGGAGGCCTTCCAAAGGCTCGAATGAAGCCGCTGCGAACAGGCCAGCGCTCGCCGTCTCCGCCGTGCCCGCGAAGAGGTGGACTATCAGATATGCCGCCAGCGTCCCGGTGATGGCGAAGAAGCGGCCCATTCCCGCCGCGATGTAGTCATACACCGATCCTGCTGTCGGCATGAGAGCCGAGGCTTCGGCGAAGCTCGAAGACTGCGCCATCATCACCACGTAGGCAATAACTATGGCGAGTGCAAAGGTGCCACCACCGACACCGAAGCCCTGGGTGGCGGTCAGCACTACCGAAGCGGCAATGATCAACCCGATCGAGGTTGCCAGAGCTGTGGGAAATCCAACTACACCCTCGGCCAAGGTGGCCGAACGTTGCTCGGACGACATTGCTCCTCCTTCAGAGCCCCGATGCACCCATCGCCACTAGCGAAACCTAATCCGGAGGTGATGCCCGATGTCTGAGAAAGCTGCTCGTTTCATGTGCTGGCCGCCCTTGGGATGCCTCGACTCTGGCGGCAAGAGCTGTAAGGCCAGTCGTGGCTTTCGGGTCCGCCGCCGAGGCTCAAGATCCGCGTCGAAATTGCCGATCCAAATAGATGGTCGGAAAGCGAAGATGACCACAAAGCAAAAGGCGCCCAGCACTGCGCGCAAACGCACAACTAGACACGCCAAGGCCAAGGAGGCTCCCGACGCTGCTCTCCAGGCCGGCGAGCGCCGCTTCGAGACTGTATTTCACAACGCCCCGGTGGGAATGGCGATCCACAGACTGAACGGCGAATACCTGGAGACGAACGCCACCTATGACGAGTTGTTCGGGTACTCCAAGGACTTCACCCTTGAACAGTTGATCGAGATGGTCTCGCCTGAGTCGAAAGAGTCGACTCTCGCTGCGTTCAATGCCATCGCGAACAAGGAAGAGAGCACGGTGACATTTCAAGGCGCGTTCACGGCAGCTTCCGGTGAAACGGTCCATGCCGTTGTCCAGCTCTCTCTGATCCCTGACGCCGACATGTCGGAAGAGCTGGTCATAGCCCAGGTGATCGACATCACCGAGTTGAAAGAGACCCAGAAACGGCTCGAGGAGAGCCTCACATCGAAGAACCAGTTCCTCGCGGCCGTCAGCCACGAGCTGAGGACACCGCTCACCGCCGTCATCGGGCTCGCCGAGTTGCTGCGTGATCCAGACCAGGACTTGAGCGCGGAGCAGCGCACCGACCTCATCAACACCATCGTTGAATCCGGCTTCGACGTATCGAACATGGTCGAAGACCTCCTCACTGCAGCACGGCAAGAGGCCGGACAGTTGGATGTCGTCAGCGTCCCGGTGCATCTCCAGGCTCAGACCCGGCAGGCGCTCGAGGTTGTCCATGGCGACGTCGATGTTCTGATCGTCGGCGACGCGCCACCCGCTCTAGCCGACCCGGGTCGGGTCCGTCAGATTCTGCGAAACCTGCTGACGAATGCATTCAAATATGGTGGCGATGACATCCGAGTCGACCTGGATTCGATCCCAGGGTTTGCGCGCGCAATCGTCAGCGACGATGGGCCGGGCGTGCCGTCCAAGACCGAAGACTTGATCTTTGCCTCCTATGCCCGGGCTCATTCCAAGGAGTCACACCCGGGTTCGGTGGGGATCGGTCTCAGCATCTCGAGGGAGCTGGCAAGGCAAATGGGGGGCGATCTCGTCTATCTCAGACGCGGTGATCGGACCAGCTTCATCTTGACCTTGCCGATCCATCGCCGACTTCCGCCACAGCCCCACTAACTGTCGCAAGCTGCTCGTCGGCGATCGGGAGAGACACCCGGAACACGTTGTGTGATCCCTCTCTGACACACACGAGGTCGCCTCCCTGGAGTCGGGCGAGCGAGCGGGAGACGGTCAGCCCCAGCCCTATGGAGCCCGGAGCCGTTACCAGGCCATCGGCACGGGCGTACGGCTCGAAGATGCGATTCATGTCGGACTTTCCCAGGCGCGGACCGTTGTCACGCACCTCGACCACGGCGTAGCCGTTCTGGCGGCGCACCTGTATCAGCACCTCCTCGCCTCCGTAGCGCACCGCATTGGTGGCGAGGTTGCGGACGATCTGTCGGAGTCGGGCCGGGTCGGCGTAGGCCATGACCGATCCGTCGGGCTCGTCAACTTCGAGATCCAATCCGGGAATCAGGGTCAGCGTCCGGCGAACACCTGCTCCAAGGTCGATGCTCTCCGGCGAGACTTTCACCTCACCGATGTCGCCGCGAGCCCAAACCAGCAGGTCCTCGATGATGTGCGACAACTCAGAGCTGTGAAAGGCGATCAGCTCGCGAAACTCCTCTTTCTCCCGGTCCCCGTAGAGGTTGAGGTCGTCTCTCAATTCCTGAGCGAAGCCGACTACTGCCGTGAGCGGTGTGCGCAGTTCGTGGGCGACGGATGCCAGGAAGCGGTCTTTCGATTCGATGAGCAGCTCGAGACGGTTCTGGACCTCTCGGAGCTCGGTTATGTCGGCGATCGTCACCATCACGTTTGCGTAGTCCGGCGTCGGGCCGCTCGAGGGAGCATGCCAGCGGACGTTGAGGTGGCGGGGGAGCCCATCCGGGTCAAGTGTCTCGACCGATTGCTCCAGTGAGCTATTGCCCTCCCAGACGGCGACGAGGGTTTCGATGAATGTGGCATGAGTTGGCTCGGTCAGCCGATCGAGGAGAGTGAGCTGGCCTTCGCTTGTCTCGAGATGACCCTGTAGCTCGCGCGCTGCCGGGTTGGCGTCGATGATCCGCACAGTGCCGAGAATCCGTCTCAGCTCCTCGGGTGAGTCTTCGAGGTATTTGCGGATGTCGCTGACGCCCATTGCCCGCAGCTGCGCAAAGGCCTCGACGACTCCCGAGTGGTCTTCGCGCTGTATCGCAATCGGAGCCTGCTCGAACAGCTGGCGGAACCTCATCTCGCTCCTGGCGAGCGCCACTTCGGCATTGCGTCTCACCGTGACGTCCTCGACCATCGATACAAAGAGGCGGCCATGCGCCCCGCCGTCGATCAGCGCCGTGTTGGTACGGCACCAACGTTCATCGGGGCCGTTGGCGCGCAGCTCGGCCTGGACAGACTTCCGGCCTGCCATCAGCTCCTTGAGCAGGAGCTCGTTGCGGGCACGATCGTCGGGATGGACCAACTCCCGTGCGTCTGTTCCCTCGAGTTCCTCGTCGTCGGCCAATCCGATGATCCGGCGGATCGCCGGGTTGACCGAGATGATCCTGCCATCGAGGTCGGCGATCAAGACGCCGACTCCGGCTTGTTGAAATGTGGCCTGATATCGGGCTTCGGCGAACGCGAGCTCTGCCCGCGCTTTCTCCCGCTCCCGACGCAGTGCCTCGGGACGTGCGGCGAGGACGAAGGTTGCTGCGCCGGCCAGGATCGCGACGACGATTCCGGCTCCCCAGATGTACCAGGATGCCGGTGCGGCGGTCGGCCAACCGTCGCTGGGTCGCACGGCTATCTCCCAGACCGTATCGGTGGCGCCAACCCGGAATTCCCTCTTCACCGGGTCGTTCTCGAAAGCAACTTCCTCACCGATGATCACCTCACCCATGTCGGGGAGTCGGGCGCCGGCCAACGTCTCTCCGTCCATTCGATCCAACTGAGTCAGTTCTGCGATCGATGGCCAATCGAGCAGGATTGCCGCCATACCCCAGTAGGACCCGTCCTCGTTATAGACGGGGCGTCTCACCAGGACCCCCAACCCACCTTGAACAAGCTCGACCGGGCCCTGAATCACGGTGGTGCCGTCTTCGATGGCGGGCAGGAGAAGGGCCCGGCGATCGGGATCAGCCAGCAAGTCGAGGTTCATCGCCGCTTCGTTTCCTTCGAGAGGATGGATGTACTTGATGGTCGAGCCCGGTGCCAGCTGGACGGCCCTGATGGTCTCGCCAGAGTCGACTAAGGCCTCGGCGAAGGTCGGGAAGTCGTCGCGCAAGTGCTTCGGGTCGTCCTTTCCGAGCTCCACGAAAGCGGCGAGCGTGTTGACTGCCGCCGACTCGCGGGCGATCACGTCGCTCACATCTCTCGCCAGGGCATCGGCTTCTGCTGAGATCTCTGAGCGGATGCTGGAGACGTGAGCTTCACGGGCAAATGCGTCGGTGATCGCGGTGATCGCGAGTATGAGTAGGAAAACTGCGCTGGCTAGGTACTTTGGCTTCACACCGGGATCGTTCGACGTCACTAAAGGATCGGCCGGATTGGCCTGAAACTTGATGTGCGATCAGGTCAGCGCCTGGGTATGTGAACCTCGATCATCGGGGCTTCTCTGATGAGGCGATCGAGCCCTGCTTGAGACGAGTACCACTTCGTCTCGGCCCGGGTGAAGACCTCGAGGCGGGTTGTCCTGTCGGAGACGATCGAGGCTGTCGCCTCTATGTCCCTCCCTTCGACGTGGACTATGACCTTCGGGTTGGCTTTCACATTGGCCATCCAGTCGCGCCGCCCCGGAGTTCCGGTGATTATGAATCTGTCACCGACGTGAAACCACCAGATTTCGATCCGGCGGGGCTCACCAGTCCTCCGCCCGTAAGTTGTCAGGTCGATGGTTCGGATGGAGGCGAGTTTCTCGATCTCGGTCGGGGTCACGGCTCCAACAGTACAAATCCGGCAGTGGAACCACCTGCGCGTGGGGAGACCGCCGAGGCGGTCTCCCCACATCTCCCCTCCGTCAGACAGCTATCGGTATTTGGCCGTCTAATTCTTGAATTTGAAGTCGGCGGGATCGGTCAGCTCGGCAGCTTGCTGGTAGTGCAGCTGATCGGCCTTGTCCGTTGTGGCGCCGGGTTGAGTCGCCGTGTTCTCGACAGGGCTCACTCGACCTTTGTGGGTCTGAGTTCCGGTCCCAGCGAGGAACGGCTTGGTGGTCGAGATGCCCACGACTCCGATGTCGGCCTTGTTCAGCTCGTCCAACTCTGCGAAGTACCTGTCCTGGTACTGCAGGTGCAGGACGTCTGCCGAAGCAGCTACGGCTTGGGCCTCAGGCGTGCTCGGCGACGGGACCTCGTTGGTGACGGCCATGACGACGCCAGCTGCGATCACGGCGGCTGCCGTTGCCGAAGCGACTATCCGGGCCAGTCCCTTGAGGTCGAATCCGGCCTCGTTTCTCTGTAGAACAGTCATTTTCTCCCTCTCACTACTTGTGCGTCACCGGGTCGGTGACACCGGAGAGAGCGTCGGGGGTCGCTCGTGATACGCGATTCGCGTGGTCTAATCATCAAATATGGACAGGGTCACCGTCGAGTGGTTGCTGGAGGGCGACCCGGCGATTGCGTGGCAGGTCGAGCGAGATCTGCTCGATGCTCAGGAGAGCGATTGGAGAGCGACTCAATCTCGGGTCGTAATCGAGGGTTGGGGGGCGCGGTTGTTGGCAGAGCGAGCCGACACTGGGAGGTGGACCACCGGGCTCTATTCGCCGAAATGGACCTCAACCACCTACTCACTCCTCCAGCTATGGCGGATGGGCTTGCCACGAGACAACGCCTCCGCCGTCGCGTCGACCGAGCTGCTTCTCGATGAGAAGGTATGGCTGTTCGGCGACAAGAAGCCACATTGGGAGGCTTGCGTGGCCGGATTCGGGCTATCACTCTCGAGTTGGTTCACGGTGGACGACACACGTCGTCAAAGGCTGGTCGGTGAGATTCTCGACCACCAGTTGGCCGATGGGGGTTGGAACTGCCGGTCGGTTCGCACTGGATCGAAACATGGGTCATTTCACACGACGATGAACGTGCTCGAAGGTCTTCGTGAATACGTTCTCAGTGGCGGTTCGCGGGCTGATGAGGTCGCACGGGCCGAGGCCCTAGGTCGGGAGTTCTTCGCCGCGCATCATCTGTACCGGTCGCATCGCACAGGGAAGATTCCGGATCAGCGGATGGCAAGGATGCCCTTTCCGCCCCGCTGGCACCACGACATCCTGAGGGGCCTGGACTACTTTCGGGCCGCTGGAGCTGCCCCGGATGAGCGGCTCCAGGATCCCGTCGATGTGGTCCTCGGCTATCAGAGGAAGGATGGCAGGTGGCCGATCCATCAGAACTACTCGGGCAAGGTGTGGTTCGACATGGAGTCCGGGCGCCAGCCCAGTCGATGGAACACCATGCGAGCCATGCGGGTGCTCCGCTGGTGGGATGGCTCGAGCTAGATATCTCGAGAGCTTCCGTCTTCAGTCACAAGACGGGTGCGTGATGAAATGAGATGCGCATCGAGGTTGTGTGCCATCGAGGAGATCAGCTGGTCCATCACGCGATCGTGTGCCCAGACAAATACCGGCTGAGCCAACGGTGCAAGCAGGTTCATCCAACGTTTGGTGGTGGTCACCTGCCAGTCGAATCTGACAGTCGTAGTCCCGTCGTCCGGTGTCAGATGGTACGTGCCGGTTCCCTCGAGGTCTCCGCTGACTATTGAGTGGAGTCGTTCCGGACGCTCGACCTCGACGACTTCGGCCACGAATTCCATCCGATAGATGAGAGGGCTGCGGATCCGATACCAAGCGCGGCGACCTACTCCATCTTCATCGCCCGACTCGAGCAGTGTCGACTGCAGCGACCTCGGACCCTCTGCATCGTCAGGGTGGACCAAGAGATCGAAGACACGATCGATCCGCGCCTCGAGAGCCCACTCACTTTCGAATTGGTAAGAAGTGCTTCTACCGCCCACCAGGAAAATATTGCAGATTGCGGCGATTACTCCCGTCGACGGTTGAGGTCGAGTCGGATTGGGTCGCGATCTATATGGCTGCGAAAAGCAAGAAGACGGCCGACACAGCCACGCCAACGAATGCGGCGGTGACGAACGTCCTGACCATACGTCCGATCTCGGACGTCCTGGAGGTGGTGGCAAACACATCGCCTCCACCCTGGGCTCTCAGATAGCTCATGTAGGAGAGAGCTTCGAAGGCTCCTGCTGATACGTCGTTCCTTCTCGAGCTAGAAGCTTCTGTCGTCATGCCAGTTCCCCCTTTCAACGGGCTCCTCCTCGGTCAACACGGGAGGATCGTCCGTCATCCGCTCGGCCCCCGGACCTGCCGGTCTCGATCCGGTTGGGTACTCCTCACCGGTAGGGCCTTCGCCGTCTTCTTCCGACTCTCGTTCGTGCCCCTCGAGTGTTTCCGGTTTGCCCGGAAACCCCTGTTTCGCCAACAAGAATCCGATAGGCGCGAGTATCACAAGTGTGATGAGCACTGCGATGACGATGTCGGTCATGGCCGGGGCTTACCCGGGTATCACAAGGCCAAACCTCTCGCTTCGCGTCTGGGGGTCTTTTCGGTGCCTCGCCCTCACTGACTCTTTTGCAGGACGAATTCCCTCCCATCCGGGTCCCTCACCGTTTGCAGTGAAGTCCCCCAATGGGTTTCGATAGCGTCGCCAACCTTCTCGACCTCGGGCGGCAAATCAAGGTCGTCAACTCCCAGGTAGACGCCCACCGCCAGAGGAGTCTCCGGCGAGACCTCTTCCAGGAACACCCCGGGACCACCGGCCTTCGGCTGCAGCCTTCCGGATGTGCCCAGGTCGAGCACGAGCTCGAAGCCAAGGCTCTGCCAGAACCTGGCGCTCTTCCCGAAGTTCCGCGTCTCCAGGTACACGTAGTCGATTCGCTCAACTGTCATGGCTTCCTCTCCTATCGGGGATGATGCCCTCATCCGCCAGCGTGTCGAGATGGCTTTGAATCGCATCGGCGACCATGGCAGAGAGGGACTGTTCGGTTTCGATTGCCGCATGTTTGAGGCGACGAATCAGCTCTTCTTCGAGATAAACCTTGAACTGTCGGGTCACGCCCTTCACAAGTAGTACTATAGTACCAAAGGACCCAAATCACAAAGAGGCTTCTGATCGAAATCGAACCGATTGCCGCCTGCGGAAAACCGCTCAGGGGGAAGACAAAACCGGGGGAGCGAGCGACGTGTGACGTAGGATTTTCATCGTGACGGGCAAGGAACTCCTCAACTACTGCTTGGAGAAGCCGGGAGCCTGGCGGGACGAGCCCTGGGAAGACGACGTCGTTGCAAAAGTCGATCGCAAGATTTTCGCATTCGTGGACGATTCGGGTGTGGGGGTCAAATGCGGTAGCTCCCGGGAAGAGGCCGACGAATGGCTGGCTCGTTTTCCCCACGACGCAAAGGTCATGCCGTACATCGGGAGGTCGGGGTGGAATGTCCTCGCCGTCAATGGCGCCATACCCGACCAGGAGGTGCTGGACGCCATAGACGAGTCATACTTCCGGGTCGTTGAGAAGTTGCCCAAGAGCCGACGCCCGTCCGGCTGGGACAAAGGCCTTCCTGACTAGCGAGCCCTGCGGGTCGTCCTGTTCCAGGTGAAGGCAAGCAAGGCGGCGATAAGGAAGACACCCAACACTCCCCACAACCCCGGGGCGTAGCTGTCGGTCAGGTCGACGGACCAGCCGAAAGCGGGTGGCCCGAGCCCGTAGCCCGCCAGGAAACCGAGAAGGACCACACCGGAGGCCCCGCCGGCCCGGGTCTGACCGGCATAAGCCATCACGGCCAGCATCCCGACCGAGTTCCATGCGGTGGCCGAAGCGCCGATACCGAGTGCGCCGACCCAAAGGAGCCACGACCCGGCCTGCGGTGCGAGCAACAGAGTCCCGGCAAAGAAGACCGAGAGGATGGCGATCTGGGTGAGGGAGCGGATGTACGTCGCATCCTTTTCGGCGTGTCGCGCCCAAAGAATTCGGGAGAACACGGCTACCAGACCAGAAAAGCCGGCGATTGAACCGGCGACGGCGACCGAGAGGCCAAGTTCCTCCTCCCCGTACAGAGGGAGGTACGTGTAAATCGCCCCACCGAGGCCCATGAGTAGCCCGTACACCATGAGCCAGATCACTGGCGAAGACCACACAACACCTCGTTCGGTCCCGTCTGCAGCCACCGACGGAGGGTCGTGAGGGACGATCAAAAACACGGCCGCCACAAAGAGGAGAGCGAGGGCCCCGGCGAGGGCCACCGTGGGACGCCAGCCCCAAGCCAGCGCGCCCGTGGGGAGCAGGATCCCCGCGAGAAAGACACTCATCTGCACCCCGGACTGCTTCAGGCCGGTGACGGCACCTCTCCGGCCCTCTGGTATGTGAACCGAAATGAGCTTGTTGGTGCCCGGGTTGCCCGCCGCCTGGCCAACACCGGCGAGCATGGCGCCGGCGATCAGCCATGTGTAGGTGGGCGCTGCCGAGATGGCGAGCAGCCCAAGGCCACTGATGCCAAAGATCGCAGTCGCGGCTTTTCTCCCGCCGATGACGTCGGTGAGCCGGCCGACAAGGGGCGATGCGAGCGCCCCGGTCACGGCGAAGGCCCCAACAGCCCATCCGAGCTCGGCTCGCGTCAGCCCGAGCTCGTCGATGATGAAAGAGGCCAACACAGCGAACGCCGGTCCGGCGAAGGTGGCGATCGCCATTGCCGCGGCGAGGATCGAGGTGAATGCCACCCGGTTGATGGCGCCATCGCCGTCTGGCATGCGGTGACCTTAACGGCGATTCAATCACCTTTGACTACGGTGAGGCACGATGTCTTTCGAGGACTTCACGCTTGCTGACCAGACAGGGACGGAGTGGGCTCTCAGCGACCACCTCGACACCGCACGCATCCTCGTATTCCTGAGAGGGGACTGGTGAGCCTATTGCAACGGGCAGCTGGTCAGCTTGTCGGACAGGTACGAAACCATCACCGCCGCCGGTGGGCGGGTTGTCGCCATCACGGTTGACTCACCACCGCAGAACTCGGCCATGATCGAGAAACTCGGACTGCCTTTCCCCATGTTGAGCGACCCGGATCGCTCCAAGGCGATCCGCCCCTACGGAGTCTCAGACGAGAAGGATCCCAGAGAGATAGCCAGACCTGCGATGTTTGTGGTGACTCCCGATCGCAGGGTCGTTTTCGAGAACGTCAGTACCGACTTCGCGGATCGGCACGCCGAGTCGGCGGCGATCGAGGCGCTGCAGAATCTCGATTTGCCCCCGACCGGGCCCGAGCGGGTGGAATCGGCCAACCCCCAGCCGGGCCCCAAGGCCTTGCCGTTGGACGCGATGGAGCCCTATTACCGCGGAGCCAAGTTCGCTGGCGTGGCTCTTCGCATGCGCCATCCTGAGATCGCCGATGATCTGACGCGATATGTCGAGCAGATGGATCGATACCTCGAGCTCACCCGGGAGCTGAGACAGTAGGTAGCACACCTGCGATAGCCGGGTGCGTTTACGCTCCCTCGGGTGCCCGAGCTCGCCCTCATCTTCATCGACACGCTCGTGCCGGTCTTCTTGATCGTCGGTCTGGGATACTGGATAGGACCCAGGCTCCAGATCGAGGCGCGCTCCCTCGCTCGATCCGCCTATTACGTTTTCGCTCCGGCTTTCATCTTCCAGATCCTCTCCGTGGCCGATCTGGCTGCCGACGTCGTGTTCCGCGTCGTCGGTGCCTTGGTGCTCACCACTCTCTTGACGGGCGCGCTCGCTTTCGTCGCCGGTCGCATGCTCGGGCGAGGCGGCGAGGTCACAGCGGCTCTGATCCTCGTGGCTGTCTACGGGAATGTGGGCAACTTCGGTCTGCCGGTGGTCACGTTCGCATTCGGTGAACAGGCTCTTCCGCTGGCCGGCATCGCATTCCTCACCGTCAATGCCATGGCCTTCCTCGTCGGAGTGACTGCTGCGACATGGCACAAGTCCAGCCCGCTGCGAGCCTTCGGCACTGCATTGCGAACCCCGGCGCTTCTCGTTGCCATTCCCGCAGTACTGGTCAACGTGGGCGACGCGACCCTTCCGCTCTTTGCGGATCGTGCCATCGGGCTTCTCGCCGACGCGATGATTCCGGTGATGCTCCTCACTCTTGGAATTCAGCTCGCTGCGATGGGCAGGCCTCATATCAGCTTCGATGTGGTCCTCGGATCGTCTTTCCGGCTGGTGCTGGCACCGGCGATCACTGCATTGCTGGTCTTCGGGATGTCGCTGGAGTCAGCCGACGCCGGTGTGACCATCGTGCAGTCCGCGATGCCGGCAGCCGTCTTCAGCTCGATCATCGCTATCGAACACGACCTCGTACCCGACCTGGTGACGACGACCGTCCTGTTCACGACAATCGCTAGCGCCGTGACCCTTGCGCTACTACTCGTCCTCCTTTGACTCGGCCCGGTGACACACACCGGCGGGAGGCCCTTTGTGTATCCTCCGACTCAGTCGACGGAGGTGGTCAGTGGTTGCGTTGTCGTGGCCCGGATCGAAGCACAACCGACCCGGGGGCACGGTGATGCCCTCGTGTTGATGCGTATCGCCTTTGCCTACCAGCGCGGCGCGGACCGCTTCGCCGAGTGGACCGGTTGGATATCGAAGTGGGTCGTGATTCCTACGATCGTCGTCGGCCTGGCCAACGTGATACTCAGGTACACGGGTCAATTCTTCGAGGTGCGGCTGACCAACAACAGCTGGGTGGAGGCGCAGTGGTACCTGTACTCGCTGATATTCCTGTTCGGGTTCGCCTACATCCTCAAGCACCAGATCAACGTGCGAGTCGACTTCTGGTTCGCCAATCAACCGCCGAAACGAAAGGCGTGGATCGACTTCATAGGGCACCTCATCGGGCTGATCCCATTTGCATTCATCGGCCTCTGGGTGTCGATCCCCCAGGTGCAGACTTCGTGGCGACTGAACGAGGTGTCACCGAATGCGGGCGGGCTGCCGCTGGCGCCGATCAAGACCATGATCGCTGTGGCGTTCGGTCTGCTTCTCATTCAGGCGCTGGCCGAGATGGTCAAGTTGGTCGCAGTCCTTCGCGGGGTGACAGACCTCTATCTCGAGGAACTCGAGAAGCACGAACAGCCGATCAGGATCGAGTGAGGAAGGACCTCTCCCTATGAGTGGCGAGTGGCTTGCCATCATCATGTTCGCCATCTTCCTGATCCTGATTCTGTCGGGATACCCCGTGGCTTTCTCGTTTGCCGGGACGGCAATTGTGTTCTTCGTGCTCGGATGGACCACCGACCTCGTCGATGTGAGCATCCTCAATGGTCTGTTCTCCAAGTGGTTTGCCGACTCCGTTTCCAACCTGACGTTCCTCGCGATCCCGTTCTTTGTGTTCATGGGGGCAGTGTTTGAAAAATCGGGTCTCGCCGAGCGATTGTTGACGACCATCGGCCTTCTCATGGGCCCGCTCCGGGGTGGCGTGGCCGTGGCGGTCGTGTTCGTGGGAACGCTCCTTGCGGCAGCTACCGGCGTGGTCGCTGCCACCGTGATCGTCATGGGCCTGCTGTCGCTGCCGGTGATGGTCCGATACAAGTACGACCATCGTTTGGCGACCGGTGTCATCACGGCCTCCGGGACCCTGGCTCAGCTGGTACCGCCGAGCTTGGTCCTGATCGTCCTAGCCCAGTTCATCCCGGTGTCGGTCGGCGAGCTGTTCGCCGGCGCGCTGATCCCGGGTGTGATGCTGGCAGTGATATATGCCGTCTACGTCTTGATCGTTGCTTGGCTCAAGCCTGAAAAGGCGCCGGCAATACCCGAAGAGGAGCGGACCTTCCAAGGCTGGGCGCTGTTTCGGGAGGCCGTCGTCTCGATTGCGCCGCCGATCCTGCTGATCTTTGCGGTCCTTGGCTCCATCTTCTTCGGGATCGCAACGCCTTCCGAAGCGGGCGCCGTCGGGGCAATGGGCGCCGTGATTCTCGCCATTGCCTACCGCAACTTCAGCTGGAAGCTGATCGGTGACGCTGCCAGATCCACTTCGAACATCACCGCCCTTGTCCTCCAGATTCTGTTTGCCTCGACGTTCTTCGCATTGATGTTCGACAGACTCGGCGGGCAGCGATTGATCACCGAATGGCTGACCGCCCTTCCTGGCGGCTTCTGGGGATTCATCATTGCCGCAAACATCATCGTCTTTCTCCTGGGCATCAACCTCGAGTTCCTCGAGATCTCGTTCATCGTCATGCCGCTGTTCATCCCCGCCGCTCTCCTTCTGGGCGTGGACCTCGTTTGGTTCTCGGTGATGATGGCGATCAACCTGAACATGGCATTCATCTCACCGCCGGTCGGTTTCTCGCTCTTCTATCTGCAGTCGGTCGCGCCTCCGGAGGTGAGCACCGCCGACATCCATAGAGGTGCCCTGCCGTTCATGGCGCTGCAAGGGGTCGGCCTCATAATCGTGATGCTTGTGCCCGCCACAGTCACCTGGCTGGTCCAGGCAGTGGGACTCGGGTAACACAAAGAGAACGGAGCCCCGTTACCGGGGCCCCGTTCATTGCAGGATCTCTGTTGTTAGACCTGCGACTCGTAGGTGATCATGGCCTGCTCGGCAAGTGCGTGCCACTGCTGGATTCCGCTGCGGAAGGACGACCAGTTGTCGAATACCGACTGGAAGTCGGTGTCCTGGGCTGCGAACTCGTCATAGAGCTCGAAAGCGGCTTCCTCTGCGGCCTGCATCACATCATCCGGGAAAGGCAGAACCTCTACGTCGGAGTTGTCGAGGATGTCCTGCAGGGCCGGCGGGTTCAGCGCGTCGTACTTCGACATCATCGAGACGTTGGCCTGATATGCCGCCGCCTGGACTACTGCCTGGTACTCCTCCGGAAGGGCGTCGTACTCGGCTGCCGGCAACTGCACCTCGAGCGAGGGCCCTGGCTCCCACCATCCGGGGTAGTAGTAGAACTGGGCGACGCTCTGGAAGTCGAGCTGGGTGTCGTCATATGGGCCGACCCACTCGGCGGCATCGACGGTACCCGTCTGAAGCGCCTGGAAGATCTCACCACCGGCGATCACCTGCACGGTCACTCCGAGACGCTCCATCACGGCGCCTCCGAGGCCCGGAATGCGCATCACGAGACCCGACAGGTCGTTGACCGAGGCGATTTCCTTGTTGAACCACCCGCCCATTTGGACACCCGTGTTGCCTGCGGGGAATTGGATCACTCCGAACCGCTCCCGATAGATCTCCTGGAGCATCTCGAGCCCGCCACCGTCGTATAGCCAGGCATTCTGCTGGCGGTCGGTGAGACCAAATGGGACTGCGGTGCCGAAAGCGAGTACCTCGCCCAAGCCTCTGTAGTAATACGAGGCCGTGTGTCCTGCAGACACGCTCCCTGCCTGCACTGACTGGAGCACTTCGAGGCCTGGAACCAACTCGCCTGCGGCACGAGCCGTGATGGTGAACTTGCCGCCAGTCATGGCGGTCACGGCCTCGCCGAAGGTCACCGCACCACCGTAGATCGTGTCCAACGCCGTCGGCCAGCTCGTGGCCATCTCCCAGTTGATCTCGGGAAGATCGTTCGATCCGAGGGCGTCATCGAGATCGGGGTCTCCGGTAGTTGCAGTCGCGCCATCTTCGGTGCAGGCCGCCAGACCGAGTGCGGCCACGCCAACAGTTGCAATCCCGGCACCCTTGAGGAACCGGCGTCTGTCCAGGGTCTTCGCTCCGTTTGCTTCGTGATCTTCCACAGGGTCCTCCTCGTTCCCAGGTTCACCCGAATCGCCGGCTAGACACCAGCACCGGGGAATTTCGAATATAGCCCCGCCCCTCGGGGCGCGCGGTCCGAAAGTGTTAACAACGCGTTTCTCGGCCGACGGCCGGCGGGTGACTCGAATATGATTCGTCGTAGAGCGCATCGGGGCGCCTCCTGTCCGCGGCAAGAGCCGAGCTCACCCGAGTCGAGAGAACGCTCGCGGCTTTTCTTCGGCCCGACATTCAGCGGACAACCGGGCGAGGAAGGAAGGTCGTAATGCCCATACCAGACCCAGTCAGGCAGCTGCCGGCGAACCCAAACATCACCCAGCTGAAGAAGCAGGCGAAGGAGCTCAAACGCGCAGTTGGGGCAGGTGAGCCCGGAGCGATCGAGAGAGCCCGTGTCTCACATCCCGATGAGGCCGGGGTGGACACTTCGACGTTCACGTTACGCGATGCGCAGGTGACGCTTGCTCGGGAGTATGGATTCGAAGGCTGGAGCGCCTTGAACACCCACGTGGGCGAGCAGATGGTCGACGAACGCGACCTGCATCGCTGGTTTGGTGTCCAACTCAACAATGCGATGTGGGGTTTCATTGAAGACGATGATGTCGGTCCGGATACTCCGATCCTCGAGCGCGAGAGGATGCTGTACTCCGCGTACGCCTCGGCTTATCACTGGCGGAACGTCGGCAACGAGGCGAATTTTGCTCGGGGTGAGCATCTCATTTCGAGGATGGCAGCCAGGATCGGCGAAGGAGAGCTGGCTCTCCGGCATGCACTTCGTTGTGTCGAGCTTGTCGAAGAGAACCCCGACGTGATGGAAGACTGGGATGCGCCGTTTGCTCACGAGGCCCTTGCGAGGGGATATGCGGCCGTCGGAGACGAGGCCGCCGGGCGCAGGCACCTCGAGATTTCCCGCAATCTGACCGAGTCGGTGGCCGACGATGAGGACCGCCAGATCATCGAGGCCGAGCTCGGCAGGGGTCCTTGGTTCGGGCTGGAGTGACCCTGGAAGCCTGGTGACCGATCGCGATTGAGGCCCGGTTTCCGGCGCATCCGGGTGGTGTAGGTACTCGAGATGCTTTGGTGGTGTCGATGAGGTCGTAATGGCTCAGCGGCCCGAACTGTCCGAACCGGAGGCGGTTCGCGATGCGCGCTTCTCGGTAAGAAACCTCCAGTGGGACTGCCGGGTCCGCCGCTCAGCCTGCCCGCGGTTCGGTTCTGTGGGGCCGGACCTAACCGCCTAGAGCCAGCCTGACCGTCGGAACCGCCAATAGAGCAGCAGCGTCCCGACAACCATGATGCCGAGAGCAGTCGGGTACCCCCAGACCCAGCTGAGCTCCGGCATGTTCTCGAAGTTCATTCCCCAGATGCCGGCGAGAACCGTCGGAAGCAAAAAGATGGCCGCCCAAGCTGACATCTTGCGCATGTCTTCGTTTTGGCGGATGCCCACTTGCGCCAGATTGGCGTCCAGCATTTCGGAAACGAGCTCACTGGCGCGCTCGGTGCGTGTGGTTACCCGTTGCAGATGGTCCATCACGTCCCGGAAGTACTCTGTCAAGTCGTCATTCATCGTTCGGGGTTCATCCTCCACTAAGACCGAAAGTGGTTGGATCAATGATCGAGTGTTGTGGCTGAAGGCAAGGAGCTGCCGTTTCAGCCGGTAGATGCGCTCGGTGGGATAGATGTCGGCTCCGAACACGGTCTCTTCCACTTCCCGTACATCCTGTTCGAACCCTTCGAGGACCGGCGCATAGCCGTCGACCACCTGGTCGACGATCCGGTGAACGATCACATGTGAGCCTGGGCTCTCATCCTGATCGGGGCCGAGGTCAGATTGTAGGTCGAGCTCGAGCTCGGGATCGTGGCGAATGATGAGGATTGACTCGTCGCCAAAGAGCATCTGAATCTCGCCGAATCGCACTTCCTCGGCGTCGTCGTCGTAGTGGGTGCTCTTGACGACGAGAAACCGTCGGTCACCGTACGTCTCCAGCTTGGGACGCTGGTGAGCTTTGACCGCGTCCTCCAAAGCAAGCTCGTGGACCCCGAACTCGTCAGCCAGATCTTCTAGCTCATCAAGTGTCGGCTCCACCAGTTCGACGCAGATCACGCCGTCGGGTCGTTGTTCGGAGATTGTCGTCATGCTCCAACCTGATCCGGGCCAGGGGGAACATCTCGGTTCGGTAGGAGCGTCGACCAGCCGCCTCCGTGCTTGTGGCCGATGTCACTTCCGAGGAACGCCGAAACAGCCATGACCGCGCCGGCTATCACACTCGAGACGACAGAAGAGGTAGTGGGGTAGGAGAGCGCGAAGGGCGCTGCGATCAACCAGAGCCCAACGGGAAGGGTTCCCCACCGGAGTGGCCTGACGACCTCCCAGATCGCAACGAAGGCCAGCGAGGCGCCGATTGGCCCGAAAATCCGGTCGTTGGCCGCAGCGGGATCACCGTAGCTCAGGATCTCCGAGGCGAACATGAGCCAGACTCCAGCAAACAGCGTGGCAAACCGGGGGATCATCGGTTGATCCCCCAAAAGGCTGCCCAAACCGAGCGACCCGACCGGTGCTCGCGTTTGAGGTGCTGCAGGCTGGCCAGGACCTCGTCGACTGCGGGCCCGATCATCGCCAAGGAAATGACACCTGACACCAGGCACAACGTGCAGAAGGCGTTGTAGAGAACCGGCTGGAAGATGGTCAACATGACGCTCATCGCTCCAAACGGTCCAACGAAGATGCCAAAAATGATCACGATCCAGGGCATGGTCTTCCATCGCCTGGTCCCACCGATGACACCGGTCACTGCGTCGGCCAAGTAGCCGAGCGCGCCAATCCCGGCGTCGCGGATCGGCCAGTTCTCGAAGAATCGGGAGAACTCGGATTCGATGACGATGCGGCGTGTCCCATCACCGAAGAATGGCTCCCAGATGGTGTCCACGAAGCCCTGCTGGAACAGGGCGAGCCAGGTTGCGGCAGCTCCACCGACCAGGGCCAATGCGACGATAGGCAGACGTTGGGACCACAGTGATGGGTTGACGGACCATCCAGGGGGAGTCTCGGCCCGCGAGGCGTCCGCGAGGCCAATGCCGTCCAGAGAGGATGTCATTGGCGCTCAGGCCGCGATTGTGGCGGGGGGAGTCAAATCGTTCTCCCGGTACCAGCCTTCCCGGTCGGCCTCGAGTCGTCGGATCATCTCCGGTACGACCTCGTCGACTGTATGTTCCGGCTTCCAGTCGAGAAGCTCGCGGGCGCGACTGATGTCTATCTCGTAGTGGTCCGAGGCTCGATCGACCATCCAAGATCGGATGAACGGATCCTCCCCGAACGGGTTCTTCTCGCGGAACCAGGCACCGGCCTTGGCCATCGCCTCGGGGATCTCCATGGTCGTCCAGTCGGTTCCGTGCAGCTCGCGGGCGATCAGATCCTGAAGCTGTCCGTATCCGAGCGTGACCGGCTCGGCGATGAGAATCTCGACGTCGTCAGGCAGGTCGCTGCGTCGGTCGACGATTCGGGTGATGGCATCGACAGCGTCGTCGAGGTGGACGAACGCCTGCCCCCGCTCGAGGTCGGCCGGGTAGAAGTGGCTAGTTACCCACTTGCCGTCGATTCTCTTGATCTGATTGGTGATGGGCGGAGAGTGGCCCATTTCGTCGTAGATGCCGGCGAGACGGACTACGACAGCTTTGGTTTCTGCGGTGGTCTCCTCGGAAACCACATCCTCGGTCTCCACCTTCGATTCCGGGTAGGGCCAGGTCGCCTCGATCGCGTCGTCCTCGTCAATCGGCTTGCCGGGAGTCGTGGGCTCGTGCACCAGCATGGTTGAGGAGAAGACGACTTGATCGACCCGAAGTTTGGTGATCGCCTCCAGGAGACGCCGGGTGCCCTCAACCGTCACTTCGTCATACAAGGGACTGTCCTCCCCTGCGAAGTCGTAGAAGGCGGCGAGATGGACCAGGGAAGCTATATGCGAGCCGTACTGACCGGCGATTCGCTCGACCGCCCGGCTCACCGAAGTGTCGGAGGTCAGGTCGGTCGGGATGAACTCCACGTGTGGCGACGACTCAGGATCCCCCTCCAGGTCGAGATTGACCAGACGGTACCGATCCACAAGCCGTTCGATGAGGCTGGAGCCGATCAGCCCGGTGCCTCCTGTCATGACGACCAGGGGCTTGGAATGGCCCCTGCTTTCAGTTTGATCGTAGGTAGCCATGTGAGGGACGTACCCGGTGCCGGCGCAAGGCAAACGAGCCCAAGTGGCGTTTTCAAAAATGCCCGATCGGGTAACTGCCTACCTGCCGCGAGTAGAGGATGGTGTGCCCGATTCCCTTCGAGTCCTCGACGTTTGCCAACCGCACTGATGCGGGTCGACGTCTTGCGCGAGAACTCCGTGGAGTTCTCGATTCGGAACACCTGATTGTCTACGGCGTGGCCCGTGGAGGAGTTCCAGTGGCATATGAAGTGGCTATGGAGTTTCAGGCTCCTCTTGACGTCATTGTCGTTCGGAAGCTGGGTGTCCCAGGTCAGCCTGACTTGGTGTTGGGGGCGGTGGCGGCACGCGGGGCTGTAGTCGTCGACGACACCGTGGCGGAGACTCATGATTTGTCCGAAGACGAAGTTGAGCGGCTGACACAGGCGCAGCAAGCTGAGCTGACCCAACGGGAGGAGCGCTTTCGAGACAGATCGGGCTATCCCGACGCCGACGGAGTCACAGCTGTACTCGTCGACGACGGCATGGCCAGCGGAGCGACCATGAGAGCCTCAGCCATCACTTTGCGAGAAGAAGGGGCGGAGCGTCTCGTCGTGGCAGTGCCGGTTGGCTCGGCGCAGGCATGCCGGGACATCGAGGACGGCGTCGATGAGGTGGTCTGTCTGCTGACACCGGAGCGGTTCGGTGCGGTGGGCGCCTGGTACGACGACTTCACTCCGGTTGAGGATGACGATGTCGTCCTGGTGTTGGATCAGGCCCGCGAACGGCCAGACCAGGAAAGAGGGAGACGGCCCAGGTTCGGGTGGTCGTAGTTGGCTCTAGGAGCTTTCGGCCGGTGTCAGACTGACTTCCACGCGGTCGTAGTACAGGTCGCTTCTCCCTTCGAATCCTGACTCGATCCCGACGAACAGCCAGATGTTGCCGTCCTGGTCCGTGAAGAACGAGTCGGGGAGACTCTCTGACCAGTTGACTTCCTCATAGGGTCGGTTGTTCTCGAGGGCATGTTCACAGGGGATGCCGTTGGCGAGGTTGCCTGCCACCTCGGCGTTCTCGCCACCCTCGGACTGACCACCCTTGTCCACGTTGAGGCGCGTGCTGCCGTCCTCGTCCACGGGCTGGGGTTTGACCGTGCTCGCGCCAACCTTGAGCCAAACCGACTCGCCGGGGGCGCCGCCGATTCCTGCACAGTTTGATGGAGCGTTGGAGTAACCCGTGATGTCAAATGCGATGCGATAGGCGGTCTCGGGTTTGAGGTCTGCCTCGGGCCCAATCTGGCGCAGCAAGAACTGAAAGAGGTCGTCGCTCCGGTTCGTGGCGGCAAGATGTATGAATCCGGAGTCATCGGCGATGCCGGGTGGCTGGACGCCAGTCGCCACCACAACGTCCTCCGGCCGGGTGGCACTGGTGTAGTCGGACACCTCGGCGGCCCAGCCGTCGGATCCGTTCTCGAACTCGTAGGTCAAAGTGACGGTGCCGTTCGGATCGGTGGGTCCGGTAGATGTGGTGGCGGCGTCCTCGCCATTGCAAGCCCCAGCCAGTAATACCACTGCGACAGCCAGGGTCATCCGAAGCCATGTATGTGCGATGGGCTACTCCTCTTGACGCGTACACCCCGTGATTCTCGGATCAGGACATGGGGTCTTACCGTGGCGTTACCCGAATGAGCCTGTCCCAAAACGATGGGCCCAAGAGGCCCGATGGTTGAAGCGGGTCAAAACATCGCAGGCTGCCTATTTCAGCGTGGTGCCTTGCCAAGGGATCCCGTGCCAAGGACGATGATCCCACCGACGAAGAAGGCGAGAGCTCCCCAGACGGGTATCACAGTTGGCTCACCCACCCAGAAGCCGGCGAGGGTGAGACGGGCCAGCCCGACACATGCGATTGCAACGCCGCCCAGACCGAGAGCGAGAGGCGACCAACCCGTGGTTTCCCGACTGGCCAACTTCTCCAACTTCTCCGGCGGTCTCTCGCCATGTCTGACAACGAGGACGATCGGAATGAGTAGAACTGCCAGCATGAGGATCCAGATCGGCTGGAAGGCGAGCCACGAGAAGGAACCAGGTGGGCTGGGGAGGGAGACACCAAGAGTGGAGAGAATCCAAGCCAGGACCAGCACAGGCACCACATGCCAGAGGAACACGGTCATGATGGCAACGTTTCCGGCGACGGTCGCCCTCCACAGGTTCGAGTCACCCTCGAGTCGCGGCCTGACTAATTGCCGAAGGGCGAGCACGAACCCGATTTGGGCGACTCCCACCATCAGTAAGGCCAAGGTGGGAGGGGCTGTGTTTTGCACCTCCGCGCCAGGGACGCTGACCATGCTCACCGGGTACGGCCCCCAGTTAACCAAGGCGAAGGCGGCAGTGAGTGAGATGACCACCCCAACTGCGAGCGAGGGAAGGGACGGCAGCTCTCCGTCTGCCCAGAGGTATCCGACCTGGTGGAAGGCGCCCCAAACGAGGGCGTAGTTGACGTAGGCAACGAGGTCGACCTCCCCGAGGAACCGGATCGCGTCCACGCCGGCCACCAGGGCGATGAGGAGCAGGACGAAGCCGATCCCCCACCGCTCGTGGGCTCGGAAGCTCAGCGGTGTGACCACCGCGATCGCGAGGTAGACGGCCAGAAACCAGAGAATGATCGCAATGGCCCAGGCGGCTTCGGAGAGGATGGCGACGGGCACATCCCACAGCGAGGCGAGGGGTGTGAACACGAGGCCGGCAGTGACGAAGATCGCCGTCGGCCACAGGAGTCTGAGAGTTCGTCGTCGCAGCCAGGACGCCCAGGTGTAGCCCTCGTCCCGGTGGTGCCTCCAGGAGACGGCGTTGGCGTAACCCCCCACGAGGAAGAAGAGGGGGATCACCTGGAACGCCCATGTTCCCCAATGAATCCAAGAAGACTGGGCGAGGGCGTTGATCCCCTCAGGAATGTCGCTGTCGAGTTCCAGGTCGATGACGATCCAATGACCGACCACAACCAAGACGATCGACACTGCACGGAGAAAGTCGGCGTAGCGGTTGCGCTCGTCACCGGCCTCACGAGCCAACTCGGAGACTTGTTTGAGAAGTCTCACGGGTTTACCGCACTGGGGAGGGGGGATACCCCTCGGGCGCCGGGGCGCGATCCCAGGAGCGAAACCGCAATCTCACCCTGGAACCTCTCAGAGGCAGGTTCGGTTGCCAGCTCGCGGATATCTTCCGTTCCTCATTCCTCCACCCCGTTGGCCCAACTCGTGGGACCTCTCGGTCAAATAGTGGAAAGGCGTGATGGTTGTCATGGTGCTTTTCTCCTTGCAGTTCAGAGATCTCAGTTCCCGATGGCTTCGACGATGGCTCTCGCCGCGATCCCGGCTTGCTCTCGTTGGGCCTCCGGGGATGCCGAACCAGGCCATTCGCTGACTCCCAACTTCGTGACGGGCGTGTCGAGGTCGGACACCGCTTCTGTCACAGCATCGCCTAAACCACCGACCGTTCCGTGATCTTCGACCACGACCACCCTGTCGGTGTCGTGGGCGGCCCTTCGCATTGTTTCCCGGTCGATCGGCTGTATCGAGTAAGCGTCGACAACCCGGACGTTTTGGTCAACCAGGTCGGCTGCCTCGAGGGCTTCGAACACCGTTACTCCGGCGGCTATGACGGCGGCCGAATCCTCGTCGGATCGACGCAGCGTTCTGGAACCGCCAATCTCGAAACCGTCATCAGGTTCGTCGAGAATCGGCGTGTCTTCCCGCGTTGTGCGCAGATAGGTGATCCCGTCGTTGGTAACCGCCAGCCCGGTCAGGGCGGCCGTTGCGGGGCCATCGGCCGGGTAGAGAACAGTCGACCCGAACAGGCCGCGCATCATGGCGATGTCGTCGAGACCCATCTGCGACGGACCATCTTCACCAATGGAAACACCGGCATGCGATCCGTTGACGACCAGTTGCGCTCCGGAGATGCTGGCCATTCGCAGGAAGTCGTGTGCACGGGTGAGAAAGGCGGAGAAGGTGGAGACAATGGGAATGAACCCCAGGGCCTGGATTCCCGTCGCCGCACCGATCATGGCTTGCTCGGCGATGTACATCTGTAGGAACCGATCCTCGGCTTGTTCTTCGACGGAATCGGTCCGTGTCGAATTCCCCACCTCGGCGTCGAGGACCACCAGCCGTGGGTCGGCTGAGACGATGGACTCCAATGTCTTCCCGAATGCGTCTCTGGTGGCCACCGTTTCCGAGAAGGCGGGGTACTCGTAGTCGTTTGCGACGAGTTCGGGTTGTGAGAACAGCACGGGCTCCTCGACTTGGATGGGCCTGGGAGGTGGGGGAGATAGCTGCTCGAGGGCGTTGGACGACTCCTCCTTGCTCAAGGCCTTGCCGTGTTCTCCCGGGGCGTCGGCCACCGAATCGACTCCCCAGCCCTTGATCGTCGAGGCGATCACCATGGCCGGTGCTGTCTCGATAGCTTCCTCGTAGGCAGCGCCTATCGCGTCGGGGTCGTGTCCGTCCACCGATATCGCATTCCAGCCGAAGGCGGAGACCCGACGCTCGTACAACTCGGCATCGCGTCCGTGCTTGGTGGGACCGGTCTGCCCCAGACGGTTCATGTCGAGGATCGCAACCAGATTGGTCAGGTCGTAGTGTGAGGCAAGTGAGAGGGCTTCCCAGACCGAGCCTTCCGCCATCTCGGAGTCTCCGACCATGACCCAGACCCGTGCCGGTGACCCGAGGATCTTCAACCCGAGAGCCAGGCCGAGTCCATTGGCAAGGCCCTGTCCCAACGACCCGGTGGCCGCGTCGACGTGAGGTACCTTGGGGACCGGATGTCCCTCGAGGAGACTGCCCTCCTGGCGCAGAGTGCCCAAATCATCTCGATCAACCACTCCAATAGATGCAAGGGCGGCGTAGAGGATGGGGACCCCATGTCCCTTGGAGAGCACGAATCGATCGTTGGCGAGATTGCCAGGGTCGTCGGGGAAGAGACGCAGGTAGCGGTCGAAGAGCACAGCCATGAGGTGTGCTGCTGAGAGCGAAGAAGTGGGGTGCCCGGAACCCGCCGTCGTGGTTTGTATTATCGAGTCGGCGGCGAAGCGTCGGGCCAGAAGATCGATAGCCGTGGAGCTCATTGAATCACGTGTCTTTGCTGGGGTAAGCGATACCTACCCGGCCGGCCCCGCCAGCAAACAGCTCAAATGAGCAAAGCGCGAAGGCGACTCCTGGTCATGCGATCTGGGTGATCACGGGCGGTTGTCGTCTGGTTGGTGGTTCATCCGAGTGAGTCCAGTGCGGCGCCAGGATCCTTCTCGACCACCGAGACATAAGGATATGAGTGGTTCCTTCGACTCGGTCTGTAAGTCTACTTCAGCCCGCTATGTAGCACCCGGGGAGTTGGTGGGCGGTCAGGTCCGAGCCAAGAAGCGGCTATTGGTCGGTCGTTTCGTCAGGCAGTGCGGGAAACTCGTCGGCGTCGGCGCCTTCCTCGTCTACGAGGTCTTCGGCCAGACCGGACTCTTTTTCCACCACCTCATCGCTTAGTTGCCGGAGGCGAGCTTCGAGCCGGTGTTCCTGGTCAACCAGCTCCTCGCGTCGGTCTGAGGGAAGATCCTCAACCTGGGTCCTCCGTTGGATGGCGGCAAGACGTTCTCGGATCTCTTCGATCTCAGAGACCGTCTCGTCGGTGGCAACTCCTTCGTGGTTGCCGTTCTGTTCCTGGACGCTTCTCATTCGTATCGTCTCCGTCGCTGTCCGGGACTTACCAAAGACCGCCCGTGCTCAAACAATGCCAGGTGGTCGGTTGGGTCGAGTTCTTGTCCTTTCAGGATTCCGAAGCGCGCCAGCTAACCGGAGCGGGATGGGGTGCGTCGACCGAGCACTGCGGGTGATGCCCCTCGCCTTCTGTGCTGCGATCCGGCTCCCGGAGCATGAAGAACGCCGCCACCGACCCGAGCGTCACGAGCACAGCGCCGATCTGCATGGCTGGTGGAAAGCCCTCGTTGAGTTGTGCCGGGTCCGAAAGAGCTCCGCCGGTCAGCCCAACAAGTGGAGGGATGGCGGCGACCGTCAGAAGCTGGCCGATCCGCGAGACGGCGTTGTTGGTCCCAGATGCCGCCCCGGAGCGATCGTCCGGGACGGAACCCAACGCTGTGGCCGTCACCGGCGCGACGCTGGCTGACAGCCCCAAGCCGAAGACGACGGCTCCGGGCAGGACGTCGGTCAGAAACGACGCTGAGGGCCCGATCCGGGTGAACAACAGCATTCCACCTGCGATTGCCAGTGGCCCGATTGACAGTGGCCAACGCGGGCCGATTCGGGAGGAGAGATCACCAGCTCGTGACGAGAGCAGCAGCATCAACACGGTCACGGGGACTAGCGCCATTCCCGCTTCCAAGGCGCTCCAGCCCGCTGTGACCTGGAGCTGTATCGACAATAGGAAGAAGACGACGCCCATCCCGCCGTAAACGAGCAATGTGATCAGGTTGGCGGCGGCGAACTCACGATTGCGGAACAGCCCGAATGGGATCATCGGATGGTCCTGGCCGGGCTCGAGGCGTATCAACCCGACCGCCGCCACCACCGAAAGAGCCGCAGCGCCGAGATCGACCGGGCTCCATCCGGAGTGGGGTCCCTCGATCAAGGCAAAGGACATTCCTCCCAGGGCCACCGTGGACAGAGCCGCTCCACCGACATCCAGCGAGGTCCCGCGTGCCGAGTCATCGACCGACTCCGGAACGCGGGCTGATGTGATAATCACCGCGATTGCGATGGGGAGATTCAGCAGGAACACCCATCGCCATGAGATGTCGACCAGGAACCCTCCGACCAACGGGCCGATGGCGGCAGCGATTCCGGTGAGTCCGGACCACAATCCCACCCCTCTCCCTCGATCCTCATGCTGCAGCGTCGATTCGATGATGGCGAGGCTCCCCGGTGTCAGTAGCGCCCCACCGATGCCTTGTAGAAAGCGGGCGCCGATCAAGAACTCGATGTTTGGAGCTACCGCACATAGCAGCGAGGCAGCCCCAAACCAGATGACGCCGATGCGATAGAGCCGAACCCGACCGTATCGATCGCCGAGAGAGCCGCCGATGAGAATGAGTGCGGCCAGGGCGAGAAGATAGGCGTTGACCACCCACTGTTGTTGACCCGACGTGGCATCCAGGTCCGAGGCCAGTGTGGGCAGTGCGACATTGACCACTGTGGCGGTCAGCATGGCGACCGCGGTCCCCGAGACCGTGGTGGCGATGACCAGCCGGCCCCGAGTTGTGTCCAGGGCTACTGAACCTGCTTCGGACGCATGGTCGGCGTTGGTCACTCGACTGGACACGCTGGGGCGATGGGAGTCCTCACCCGGCAGACATCAGATGCTGTGTGCGTATTCGTCGCGGGCATAAAGGGCCTCGGCGATAGCGAAGAAAGGCTCGACGTCGGAGGCTTCTGCATTGCCAAGGGCCCGATCGACACGGTCCGCCGCACGGGCACAGAACACCTTGGCAATCATCAACTCATCGCCAAAGCCGGCGTCAGAGGTCTCGATGACGTCGCTGACCCGGGAAATGGTCGCGATCTGGGCGTAGATGTCGGCGGTGGCGTCCGCCAGGCGCTTCAACGAGGCCTGCCGTTGCTGCACATCGCGGCCATAGGTCCGAAGCAGACGCTCCGAAGCGTTACGAAGGGCGACGACCTGGTCGGTGCATCGCTTCGCTTCTTCCTCTAGGTCGTCGCAGGCTTTCGAGAGCCGGTCAGGTGCTGCCCGTCGCTTGAGACGTCCGCCGAGATAGTCGGCATAAACACCGAGACTCCGGATCGGTTCGGTGAGGTCGAAAGACTTCAATTCCTCCAGCTCTTCGCCCACCGTCTCCAGTCCGTTGAGGGCGACAAACAGTCGCAAGACGTCGTTGGCGCCTTCGAAGATCGGAAAGACCCGGATGTCACGGATGATCTTCTCGAAGGGCTCGTCCTTCATATAGGCGCGGCCGCCGGCCAGTTGGAACACGCGATTGGCGGCGTACCAGAGGAACTCGGTCCCGGCGACTTTGACCATGGCAGATTCGAGAGCGATGTCTTCGACCCCTGCGTCCACGAGGCCCGTCGTCAGGTAGGTCATGGCCTCGAGACCGTATGTGTACGAGGCGAGCCAGCCGATCTTCTCTTTGACCAACGCAAACTCTGCCAGAGGCTGGCCGAACTGCTCCCGTTGTGTGACATGTTTCACACCGAGGTCGAGGAGGACCCGAGCACCTCCCACGGCGCCGGAACCGAGAGACATTCGGCCGGTGTTGAGGATGCCGGTGGCGATGCGAAAGCCCTGCCCCTCTTCACCGAGCACATTCTCCGCTGGAACTCGGACACCGCGGAAGTAGAGGTGGCGCAGGTCGTTGGCCTGGAGACCCATGGTCTCGTAACTACGGCCCACCTCGACTCCGTCCATGTCCCCTTCGACGATCAACGCGACGTGACCGCCCTGAGGGGTACGGGCGAAGGTGGTCAGCACCTCACCTGACCCATTCCCGATCCATCGCTTCTCACCGTTGAGGACGTATGAACCGTCCGGCTGGAGAGTCGCGGTCGTCTCTATGTGGTAGGCGTCCGAGCCGGCGTTGGGCTCGGTCAGCGCGAACCCGGCTCGTTTGCGTCCGGCGATGAGGTCGGGGAGGAACCGTTCCTTCTGCTCGTCGCTGCCGTACATGACGATGCCCTTGAATCCGATGGACTGGTGGACACCGAGCACGACGGCGAGCGTTGAGTCGGCGACCTGGATGTGTTCGAAGACCTTGGAGTACCCGGTCTGGGTCAGACCCTGTCCGCCGTACTCCTCGTCGACGTAGAGACCGAGTACGCCCAGCTCTCCGAGTTCCCTCCAGGTGCCCTCCGGGAGACGGCCGGCCGACTCGACCTCATACTGGTCGTAAGACTCGTCGGCCCAGTCGTGAAAGCGTTTGGCGATCTGTTCCACCCGAGCTCGCTCGTCAGGGTCGAACCGGGGGTAGGGGAAGACCATGTCTTCGTGGATCTCTCCCAGAAAGAGCCCCTTGGCGAACGATGCCGATGAGTGTTCGGTCATGATGCCTGCCCTGTTGTGAACACTCCGCCCGAACGGGCCGCCTCGACGAGGGTGGGGGCGGGGCGGAAGCGAGGACCGAAGCGCTCGGAGAAGTCTTCGAGTTGCTCCAGAGCCGACTCTGTGCTCAGTTGGTGTTGGACATAGTGGAACGGGCCGCCCATGTGCGCCGGGAATCCGAGACCGAAGACGGCGCCGATGTCGCCGTCAGAAGCGGTGTGGAGGATGCCGTCGCCGAAGGCGAACAACGCTTCGTTGACCATGCGAAGGATCATCCGGTCGGCTGCGTCGGACGGCACTTCGTTCGGCGAGACGCCGACCAAGTCATATACCGTCTCGTCGACCTCATCGATCCGCCGGTAGTCGTTGCCCTTCCGCTCATATCGATAGAACCCGGAGCCGGCCTTCTTGCCGATCCGACCTGCGTCGACCATGTCGGCCAGCAACGGATTGGGCTCCATGCGGTCGCCGAGCCCCTCGAAGAGGATCTCTGAGATCTCGACTCCGATGTCAAGGCCAACCTCGTCGAGGAGACGGAAGGGGCCGAGGGGGAACCCGGTTCTTGTCATAAGTCGGTCGATGGCGTCGATCGGGGCGCCCTCGAGGAGGAGCCGCGCCGCCTCGTCCAGATAGGGGGCGAGGATCCGCGAGGTGTAGAAGCCGGGCCCGTCCTTGACGACGATGACTGTCTTTCCTTGGGACGATCCCAGCTCCACCGCCGTGGCGATCGCGTCGTCGCTGGTCTGTGGTCCGGCAACGACTTCGAGCAGCGGGACCTGAGGAACCGGGGAGAAGTAGTGCATGCCCAGCACCCTTTCGGGGTGTTTGGCTGCTGCCGCGATCTCTGCAATTGGTATGGACGAGGTGTTGGTGGCGAACAAGGCGTCTTCGGCGATCAGGTCTTCCATCTCCCCGAGGACGTCGTGTTTCACGTCGAGCTTCTCGACCACGGCTTCGATGACAACGTCGGCGTCGGCGAAACCTTCGTTACCGATGGTGGGGAGGACACGCGCCAGGATCTCCTTTTTCTCGGGCGGACGCAGGTAGCGACGTCCTTCGACCTCGTCGCGAATGTCGGCAAGGGCAGAGCCCAACGGCCCCCAGTCGAGATCGCTGATGCGGACGGGGAGCCCGGCGTCGGCGGCGGTCACGGCGGCTATCCCACCGCCCATGAGACCGGCACCGACGATGCCGACTTTGTGGACGGGTCGGGGTGTCCCGGCTACCGGGTCTTTGGTCCGGTTGCGGGACTGGAAGATGTGGATGAGGGCGGATGCCTGTTCGGTCATTCCCAACTCCCCGAAGGCCTTGGATTCCGCTTCGAAGCCCTCGTATCGACCATCGCGGACTCCGGTCTCGATGACGTCGATAGCTCGAAGCGGGGCGGGCATGTTGCCGTGGGTTCGTTCCATGACGCTGTCCCGGGCCTTGGAGAAGACGACTTTGCGGCCGACCGGGTTTCCGGCCAGAGCGAAGTCGCGAGCTTTGCCGAGTAGCGACTGATCGTCGGCGGGCTCGCCGGCCAGCTCGAAAGCTACGTCCAGCAAGATCTTCGGGTGCACTACGTCGTCGACGAGACCCACTTTGCGGGCCCGGCTCGGACGCAGTCGCTTCCCGGCGAGGATCATGTCGAGGGCGGACTCGAGCCCCACTGTCTCGGGAAGCCGGACGGTGCCGCCCGCGCCGGGGACGAGACCCAGTTGGACTTCGGGGAGGCCGAGCTTCGTGTCGTCGGTGTCGGCAGCCACCCGCCGGTCACAGGCGAGCGCCAGTTCGAGCCCGCCGCCTAGACAGTTCCCGGATATAGCGGCCACGGTCGGGAATGGGAGTGATTCGATGCGGTTCATCACCGCTTGGCCCTGCCGGGACAGCTCGGCCAGCTCGTCGGAGGTTTCGATCTCGTTCAGGACGTTGACGTCGGCCCCGACGCAGAATTCCTCCTTGGCGGAGGCAATGACGAGTGCCGCTGGCGGGTCGGCCTCCAACTCGTCGAGAGCGCGCGACAGGTCGTCTTCGACGTCGGGTCGGAGCACGTTCACCTTGGAGTCGGGGATGTCGAACCAGAGGACAGCTCCCTGGTCGGTGCGCTCGATGCGAAATGCGGTTTTGGTCTTGGTCGTCATGATGCCTCCAGAACGATTGCTGAGCCCAGGCCACCGGCGGCGCAAGCCGTGCACAGTGCGAGTTGGCCGTCCCGGCGCCTCAACTCGCGAAGTGTCTGCGTGATCTGGCGGGCTCCCGTGGCGGCAAAGGGGTGTCCGATGGCGATGGAGCCACCGTTCACGTTGAGGACGTTCCAGTCGATCTCGCCGATCGGCTCGGTGCGGCCCATCTTCTCCCGCGCGAACTCTCCCGATTCGAACGATTGGATCACCGACAGCATCTGGGCGGCGAAGGCCTCGTGCATGTCGATGAGGTCGAGGTCGTCGAACTTGACGCCGGCTCGGTCGAGGGCCACCGGGGTGGCGTACACCGGCCCGATCAGCAGCTGGTCTGCGGGGTCAACGGCCGTGAACGCAGATGAGCGGATGAACCCGAGCGGCTCGAGTCCCATCTCCAGGGCGCGAGCTTCGCTCATCATCAGCAAAGCGGCGGCGCCGTCGGTGAGGGGCGTAGAGTTCCCGGCGGTGAGGGTGCCGTGTCTCCGATCGAACACCGGTTTGAGTTTGCGGTAGGCCTGCCGGTCGGAGTCGAACCTGATGGTGGCGTCCCGCTTGATTGCTTGGGAGTACTCGGGTGGCGGGAGCAATGTCATCACCTCGACGTCGAAGTCGCCCCGTTCCCAGGCCTGTGCGGCCAGGGAGTGGCTGCGATGGGCGAAGTCGTCCTGGCTCTCGCGGTCGATACCGTTGATCTTCGCCATTCGCTCGGCGGCCTCGCCCATCGTCTCGGCCGTAGACGGCTCTTCGAGGTCGGGACTGGTGGGCAAGAGGTCGCCCGGACGGAGGCCGGATAGGAGCTTTGCCCGGTCGGCGATAGATTCGGCGTCGGCGACCCGGTTGAGGGTGGCTTGGAGCCGGTCGGAAACGACAACGGGTGCGTGGCTGAGCGTGTCGACGCCACCCGCGACGACGACGTCAGCGTTGCCGGTGGCGATAGATGCGGCGGCGTTGACAGTGGTCCGGTAGCTGGTGATGCAGGCCTCGGACACCGAGTAGGCCTCGACGTTGTCGGGTAGATGCGAGTTGAGCACGATCTCCCGGGCGATGTTGGGCAACTCGACATCGAGGATTACCCGTCCGAACACAACCTGGTCGATATCGTCGGGCTGGACGCCGTTGCGCTCGACCAGTTCGCCGACGACGGCAGTCCCCAGGTCGACGGCATCAAAGGCTTGAAGCGCTCCGCCGCGTTTGGCGAACGGGGTGCGCAACCCGTCGACGATGGCCACTCTCTCACTCATCTCTGATCACTCCAGACTCTTCGAGGGCCACGACAACAGCCGCCGCCAGCATTCGTTCCTTGAAACCCTTTGGGTCCTCGAGGTTCAACCGCTTCAGATGCGGACGCATTCGCTCAGGTATATCACGAGCGGTCTTGACGGCGTCCCAGGATGGCCACGTCCCGGGTTTGAAGCTCAGATTGGAGAGCTGGCTGAGGCCCTGGCGCAGCTCGTCCTCCTCTTTGGTCAACACGCTCCCGAACGGGTACCGGTCGATAGGCCGGTCCGAAAGGGTCGTCTCAATGCGCTGTGGTGTGTTGTGGCGGGCATGCACGGGCACCTCGTAGCTTTCGGGAAGCTTTCCAGCTCCCTTGGCTTTGGCCACTAGCTCGGGTTGAAATCGGGAGTCGGCTATCTCGACGATCGCCGCGATCGTTTCTGCGTCGGATCGCCCCCTTATGTCGGCGACACCGTATTCGGTCACAACTATGTCGCGCAGATGGCGCGGGATAGTGGGATGTGGGTGGCTCCACACGATGTTGGAGCGGGTCGCTCCATCGGCTTCCCTTACGGCTCGAGCGACGATGACCGACCGAGCGCCGTCCAGGTCGAAAGCCTGGGTCACGAAGTCGTGTTGGCCGCCGACGCCGCTCACGACTCGACCATCCGGAAGCGTGTCGGATGCCGCTTCACCGAGCAACGTCACCTGCATGGTGGCGTTGACAAAGCGCATCTCACGGCGTTGGGCGCGCTTCAATCCTTCGGAGCCCAGGAGCGTGTTGGTGTATCCGACGTCGCCCATCTCCAAGGCGATTTGGTCGGTCTTCTCGCGCAGGGTCTCGTAGAAGCGAGGGCTTCCAGCGGCGAAAGCGGCGTGTATAGCGGGGCCGTCGATTTCTTCTCTGATGATCGATTCGAGATGCGGTCCGATCGCTGGGTCGATCTGTTGGTGGTTCTGATCAAAGAGCTTGTCCTCCTGGGAGTGCAGCCCTTCGACCAGGATCCCGGCGTCGGCAAGACGAGCTACATCGGCAGCCGACATCGGATCCTCGATGACTCCCTGGACTGCCAGCGACTCGAGAAGAGCCACGCCGGGCCCTCGGTCGAAATTGGACGAGTTGATGGCCGTCTGTACGACCGGGTCTCTCGTGACCCTCCTCGATACGACTCCAGAACGATGCAGTTCGAGGAGAGCGTCGGAGAGCATCTCGGTCGCGACATAGACTCCGAGCTCGAATGAGCCGCGACCGCCGATCTCGGCAATCAGGCGCTGGCTGTGTGTAGGTGCCAGAGCCAAAACCGCCTGGGAGAATCGGTCTGGATCGCGGTGTCTGAGGTCGACTCCGGCTGCCACGGCGTCACCAAGAGAGCCGATCCCGATTTGCAGTGACCCTCCATCCCGTATCAGCGCTGCGGCCAGGATGCCAACGGCGGCCTGACCGAGCCCTACCGGGGGATTCGGGATCCCAAACAGAGGCGTGGGTTCGGTTTGGGCGATGATCACATCGAACCGGTCGGCGTCGATGAGCGCATCTCCTTTGAGATGCGGCATCTCGGAGGCGGCTTCTGCGAGGAGCGCCACCTGCTCGCCCTCCTCCCGTCGGGTCTCCAGCATCTCGATGAGACGGAGACTCACGTCCGGGTTCGTTCCGAGACTCAGGATTCCGTCTCGAGGAGGAGACACCAGCTGGGCGAGCACATTGGTGTTCATGTCGGCAAGAAGCCGAATCACGTGGTGGTAGTTGGCTGACACGTAGGACTGCTGTGCCGACGGCACCGAGATGTCGGCACCGGGGTTCAAGTAAAAGTCGCGGACGTCGATGTTGTCAGGGAGGCCGCCGTTGCGGCGCAAACGCTCCCAGATGGGTTCGGGCCCTCCGCTAGACATCCGCTCCAGAATGGGGCTGGCGAGCCGACGGGCGATTTCCGAGTTGGACTGGGGCTCGGCGCTCAGCGTCAGCGCCGTGATGATCGTCAGAGAAGTGTCGCGGTGGTTCATGGCATGGTCAACCATCGCGTTGACGAGACGAACAGATTTGCCCACGCCCAGCGGCGTAGCCAACACGACACGACCGTCGAGCCGGTCGAAAGTTTCCGACGCGACCCGGGAGTACTCGTCTGTTTCAACGTCTGATTGAGGGTTGGAGATGTGGATCGATGCCACGTGGTTCCAGAGACCGATTGTGGAGGGCCTTACCCGACGGTCGGTATCGACAAACGGCCGTGCGTTCGGCCCGTGCCTGCGCGGGATGTTCCAATCACACTTATTGCGGAGATTGCAGGCCCGTTCGTCGAAACAATGACGTAAAGGTCGGCTCCATCAATAGGGCGACCCTGGCAAGAGGGATACCACGAGGCGGTGACATCGCGTGCTGCCAGGGAAAAGGTGGGGAAACAAGGTGGCGCTGCGGCTGCTAGATACGAAGGTTGATGAGGTTTCTTGCCGGAGTCGCCTGGGTACGTGGCGGTGATCATGGCCGAGAACATCGACACGATCGCTGGCCGAATCCCGCAGCAAACAGGGAGGAAGCCAAAGACGAGAGACGAGGCTCGGGTCTGTGCTGATGGACGATGTGACACCAGGCTCAGCCGGTACAACACGAAAGACCATTGTTACCGGCACCGTCCACCACTCTTTCCGACAGTGAGAGGAAGGCCCCGGTAGCTGGCGGGCTAGCCGCCTCTGTTTCGGTGCTGAGGTCATCGGGTACTGGCGTTGATATGACCGATGTGAGCACCGCCATCCTCGACACGATTCACAAAGCGGGCGCCCGTCATGTATTTGGCGTGCCCGGTGACGCCATCAACGGTCTGGTCGACGCGACCCGGCGGCATGAGAGTGTCGACTTCGTAACGGTCCGTCATGAAGAGGCGGGCGCCTTTGCAGCATCAGCCCAGGCCAAACTCACTGGTCGTCTCGGCGTCGCGGTTGGGACGGCAGGCCCGGGAGCCATCCATCTGCTCAACGGCCTGTATGACGCCAAACTCGACTCCGCGCCGGTCCTGGCGGTCACCGGCCAGGTGGGTAGTGGAGAGCTTGGGACCTCAGCCCAGCAAGAGATCGATCTGCTGCGCCTGTTCGACGACGTCGCCGTCTTCAACGTAGCAATAGTGAATCCCGAACAGGTTCCCACCGTCGTGCGAAACGCGGTGAGGGAGGCAATGACCAACCGGGCCGTCGCCCACCTCTCCATACCGGAAGACATGGCGCTGGCAGAAGTCTCGATTGACTCGGACACGAGCTTGATCCCCCGGTCCGGCACCCAGAAACCCGACCCAGACGAATTGGCACGTGCCGGCGAAGTGATCGACAGCGGCAACGCCGTGACATTCCTGGTGGGCATCGGCGCTCGAGAGAGCATGGACGCCGTGCTGTTGCTCGCAGAGAGGACCCTGGCTCCGATAATCAAGAGCCTGCGCGCCAAGGAGCAGCTACAGGACGGCCACCACCTAGCGACCGGCGGGCTGGGGCTGCTCGGTTCCACCGCATCGGTCAAGGCAATCGAACGGTCCGATGTGTTGGTGATGATCGGCACCGACTTCCCCTACCGCGACTTCTATCCGGACGGTCGAGCCAGGGTCGTCCAGATTGATATCGAGGCTTCCCATATCGGTCGACGCACGCCAGTGGACGTAGGAGTGGTTGGCGATGCCGGTCATGTGGTGCGAGCCCTGCATGACACTGTTGGCCAGAGCACGTCCTCCGATCATCTCGACCGGGCACGGGAAGACACCCGGGAATGGAACGCGGAGATGGCCGAGGCCGAGAACGATGACGTCACTCCAATCCGACCCCAACGCTTGGCGGCAAGTGTCGGGCGACACACCCGGCCAGGAGCGATCTACATATGCGACACGGGAGCGGTGACCGCGTGGTGCGCCCGACACTTGGCTATGAAAGAAGGGGACCGCTTCACCTTGAGTTCTTCGCTGGCGTCGATGGCCTATGGGTTGCCCGGTGCAATCGGAGCGCAGCTGGCCTATCCGGAGTCGCAGGTCGTGGCCCTTGTCGGCGATGGTGGATTCTCGATGCTTCTGGGAGATCTTCTCACCGCAGTGAGTCTGAATCTGCCGATCACCGTTGTCGTGTTCAACAATCAGAAGCTCGGTCTCATCCAGGTCGAACAGGAGGCGGAGGGCCTGCCCGAACATGCCATCGACCTGTTCGATCCTGACTATGCAGCGGTCGGCCGCGCAATGGGTGCCGAAGGCCGGAGAGTCTCCAAGCCCGACAACCTCGACGCCGCGCTGTCCCAGGCCATAGGTTCGGATCGGCCGTCAGTAGTCGACGTGGTCATCGACCCCGAAGAGATCACCGTTCCGCCGGAGATCGAACCCAGCTACTTCTTCGGTTACGCCAAAGCCAAGATTCGTGAACTGGTCGGAACCGGCGAAGGGTTGGCCGGGGTCAGGAGTGCAA
>ERZ869936.332-NODE-332-length-47837-cov-32.400151_pt1 | contig 47837 bp, 41 predicted proteins | sample MGYA00520876_ERZ869936 | MGnify/ENA primary metagenome ERZ869936 (study PRJEB32218, sample SAMN09650985) | biofilter metagenome | isolation source: enrty point of leading RO module | place: Saudi Arabia: Thuwal, RO plant located on Red Sea | collected 2016-02-17 ... | reverse complement strand
ACACCCGCCCGTCTCTGCGGAACCGCCGACGGCCGCGTCCGTGAACGTCGAGCACGCGCCGCCACAGACCGAAACCACCGCACCGTCAGCCGTACCATCCACCGCAGAGCGTTTCGGCCTGAGGAACCTGATTCAGCGATCGCTCACGGCGGTCGTCGTGCTGGCCGTACTGCTGTCGATTCCCGCCTACCTGCTGCTCACGACATTCGACGACCCAGTGCCCCACGACGGGCCCAACCTGCAGGCCGACGGCGACGCGCAGCTGACGGAGATGCAAGCGAATTCGGCGACGGACGAGACGACCGACGATCCGGCAACCCCCGATCCGGCGACTCCGCCGATCTATCGCAGTGCGACGTTGCCCAACGAGCGGCGTCCCTTTGCACCCCAGTTTCCTTTGCCACCGGACTTTCCCCAACAAGCGAACCCGACCGAAACGAATGCCCCCGCGACGCCGTCCCCGGGAACGGCACCGGGCGCAACTGACACGAACATCGAAAAGCGTGCGCCCGGCGGGGCGACCTTGATGGGGATTCGTCCGCGTGATTTGCGAGCCGAGAATGAGCGGAATCGATCGAGCATTTATTAGGGCCTACGGCGGCGACCCTCAGCGGCGCGGGCGCCCGAAAGCGGGCGTGACGCGGCGCATCGATGGTGCGCATGGGACGGCTTCAAACGCAGCCTCGGCCGCCAGCCAAGCGACCCCGTTGCCCCCCGCGCGGAGTAGTGCGCCGCCACCACGGTCGCTCGCCGCATCGCAGCCGTTCGCCGCGCCGCCGACTTCCTACTTCACGGAGGCGGCCCACGACAACCTGCGTCCGCCTCATTGGCCCGCCGGTCCTGCCGCGGCTGCGACCGCCGCTTCTGCGATTCAGCCGCTGCCGCCCTACAGTCGGCCCGCCTACGAGGTCGACGACCTCGCCTGGCCCGACGTCTGTCGCACACTGGTAACCCGCTGCGGGAGCGAACTGGCCACCACGACCAAGACGCTCGTCGATCACTCGCGAGCCGGTGCCCGGGTCGTCTATGTCTCAGGCGTGCACGGCGGCGAGGGCGTCACGACGATCACGCTGTGTCTGGCTCAGCGGCTGGCGAGTGTCGGGCTCAAGGTTGCCCTGGTCGACGCCCACTTCGAGCGGCCCGCGCTCGCCGCGGCGGTCGGCATTTCACCGGCGGCCGGCTGGGAAGACATCGCCCGCGAGGGTCATGGCATCGGCGAAGTGATGATTCAATCGCAGGCGGAACACGTGGCGCTCCTGCCGCTTCGCGGGGTGGTCACACAGCCGCACGTTTTGGTCAACGATCTCTATTGGCCGGCGACGCTCACGACGCTCGCCGCCCATTATCACTGCGTGATTATCGACGGTCCGCCCTGGGTGTCGGCCGCCGCGAATACGATCTTGTCGCTCGGGGATCACGCCTCGCTCGACGCCGCCATCTTCGTGACGGGAACTGCCAACGACTCGCTCTACGAGCTCTCGCTGGCGACCGGTCAGTTTGCCGGCGTCGGCGCCGAGGTGTTGGGAGTCATCGAGAATCAGTGCGAGGCTGCCGCCACGCCGGCGCTTCGCGTTCCTTCTGCCGCGCGCATCGCGTGATCGGGAATCGGCCATGTACGAAGCTTACTGGCAACTCCAACGTAAACCGTTCGACAGCACGAGCGATGCCGAGTTCTACTATCCGGCCGAACCCCATCAGGCGGCCATGCTGAAGATGCGCTATGCCGTCGAATCGCGGCGCGCGGCGGCCGTGTTGGCGGGTCCGCCCGGCCTGGGCAAGACGCTAATCGTCCAGCACATCCGCCAGTATCTCGACGAGCGGTTCCAGCCGTTCGTGCATCTCGTCTTTCCGCAGATGCCGGCGGTCCAGCTGCTGGCCTACCTGGCTTCCGAAATCGGCGCCGCCACGGGGCACGAGACGGGCCAAGGCGCGAGCGAAACGGTACGGGCCATCGAAGAACGACTCCGAGAGAACCGCAGCGCCGCGCGGCACGCGGTTGTCGCGGTCGACGAGGCGCACCTGCTGCAGGATCCCGAGACGCTCGAGATGTTGCGGCTGTTGCTGAACTTCTCGGTCGACGGCCAATCGCCGCTGACGCTGCTGCTCGTGGGCCAGACGTCGCTGCTGCCGATGCTCGAGCGGCGGCCCGATCTGGAACAGCGGATCGACGTGAAGTGTCTGCTGCGGCTGTTGAATCTCGAAGAGACGGTCAGCTACGTGAATCATCGCCTGGCGGCTGCCGGGGCTCCGCGGGCAATCTTCGAAGACGACGCCCTCGAGGCGCTGTTTCATCTCACGCACGGCACGCCGCGACAGATCAATCGCCTCTGCGACCTGGCCCTGTTGATCGGCTTTGCCGAAGAGCTGCCGGCAATCAATGCCGCGCAAATCGAGGCGGTCAGCGAAGAGCTGATCACGGTGACGCCGGAGTAGAGCTTATGGCGATTCGACCCAGCTCGGGGACGGCCATCGCGATCGGGCTCTAAAACGCCCCCCGCCGACGTTCCTTCACGGGCAGGATCTCCAGGCAGGTTGTCCACCAACCGGTCCGGATCGTCTCCTGAAACTCTGCCGGCAGTCCTTCGTCCGCCATCTCGCGGGCAAGCCGCGCGAAGTCGTACTCGACCGGCACGAACTCGACCTGCACCTGGTCACCACCAAACTCGACGAGCGTGTACCAGACGTTCCTGCGGCCGTCGTTCTCGGGCCGGCCCAGCACACCGACGTTGACGAACTGGCGTCCCTCGGCAAGTTGCCGCTGCCACTTGATGCCGGTGTGCGTGGCCAGCACCACATCGGCGTCCGCTTCTCGGCAGAGTCTTTCGAGAAAGTGATCCGACGCCGTCGATTCCCAGACGAACTCGTTCGTGCGGCGCGGACTGCCGTGACACAGGAGGACGCGCCGATCGTCGATCTCCAGACGGATCTCGGCCGGCAGCTGGCGCAGATAGGCGCGGTGCTCCCCTGACGTGTTGGCCAACGTGTAGTCGTAGCTGATCTGCGCGAAGTGGTTGTCCCGCGGGTCGACGTAGCCACACTGGCAGTCGTCCAGTTCGTTGCCGACCGAGTCGTCGTAGTTGCCCTGCACGCAGACGACATCGTGATCGGCCAGCAGCGGAAACACGCGGTCGGGATGGGGTCCGAAGGCACCCAGATCGCCCAGGCAATAGACCGCGTCGACCCCACGACGCCGCACGTCGGCCAGCGCTGCCTCGAGCGCGAGATAATTGCTGTAGATGCCGCCGAAACAGGCGAGTCGTGTCGGTGCCGCGGTCATCGGTTTGCCGGTGGGGTTCGCGCTCGCCTAGCGTTGTAAACGTCGAGAGGAAATCGCGTCACGTCGGACGGGCCGCGTGGCCGCCGCCGGAAGCCGCGGACGGGTTCGAGCAGATCGCACCGTATTGGTAGCAGGTGTAGCAGGCTCCGTGACTCAGCCCGAACGGCCGATCCGCTTCGGCCAGGCTCTGGCCGAGCACCGCGTCGGGCGCCTCGATCAAGATCGGACAGACGCAAACGCCGCGGTCGGTCACGATTCGCGCATGATCGCAGATCAGTTGCGAACGATCGAAACCCTTCATCATTTCCGCGGTGATCCGCTCACTGGGGCGATAGCCGTGCGTCCGTTCCACCTCCGCGCCAAGGTGCAGCATGGGCAGGATCTTCAGCCGTGGTCGCCGATAGCCCTCGCGACGCAGCATCTCGGTGAACTCGCCCACGACGCGAGCCTCGTCGGCTTCGGGCCACGAGCGGGCTGCCGTGATGATGGGCAGAAAATCGTATTCGACCAGCTTGACGATTCCCCGCAGCGCCCGCGCGAAGGTTCCCTCGCCGCGAATCGGATCGTTCGTCTCGGGCGAGAAGCCGTCGATCGAGACGCGAAACTCGAGGCTGAAGCGACTCGCCGCGTCGGCGTCGGCCAATCGCTGGAGCCACTCGTCCTTCAGCACGGTGGCGTTGGTCAGCACCGTGGCCGGGCCATACTCGAGCGTGGCGATGAGAATCTCGACCATCTGCGGGTTGAGAAAGGGCTCGCCCCCGGTGAAGTAGTATTCGTTCACCCCCAGCGGCACCGACTCGGCGAGCCGCTGCTGGACCTCGTCGAGCGAGAGGAAGCCAAAGCTGTCGTTCTTCGGGCTGCAGCTGATGAAGCAGTGGTGGCAGGTCAAGTTGCAGAGCGTGCCGGCGACCTGGAACCAGAGCTGGTCGAAGCTGGCCAGCTCGACCTGAGGCACGCGGGGATCGTCGATCACGGGCAGTGTGGCGGCCATGGCAGGTGGCGATCTAGCTGCGGAGTCGCGGCTTCATGTTCTCACGTCGCCAGTTCTTCACTTCGAGATGAGGCCGGCGACGTCTTGGTAAAGGTTGAGGCTCTCGCGACCGGCGATCGAACTGAACAGTTCGCGAACTTGCGCGAGGCCGATGGCGACCAGGAACCGCGAGTCGCGGCCGTAGCTCTTGCTGCCGAGAATGTAGAAGTCCGGCTCGCTCGTCACGAGCAGTTCTGGCCCGCCGAAAGATTGCCGCAGGCAATCGGCCGAGGTTTGCCCGACGAGCGACGCGGCCAACTTCATCGGCGCGCCCGTGGCGTAACACTCGTAAACCTGCAATTGTTCGTAGAGCTGGCGATCGCCGTGGTAGCCGACGTTGGCCACGATGCGATCGCAGCGGAGTTGCGTCTCAGTTCGTCCGCTGGTTTCGACCACCAGCGAGCCGTCTTCGTCCGTCACATCGTTCCGCTCGACGGAAATCCGTTCGATGGCGGTCGCCGCGTGAAAGTCGATCGGGCCGTCGTCCGCTTCGACGACTGCCGCGACGTGCCGCGCGAGGGCGTCGCGTTCCGCCAGAGTGTCGTCCTCGATCCGCGCGATCGGTTCGCCAGGCGGCCGGTCGCCGCGGACGAGCCAGGTGACGCGGGTCTCGGGCACCTCGCGGGCGAGTTGGGCCAGATCGCGGACGGTCGTCGCCGCGGAATAGCCGGCGCCGAGGACGACCGTATGCTGGCCGGCATAGTCGTCCCGCTCACGGCCGAGCACGTCGGGCACGCGGTAGCCGATCTTCGCGGCGGCCTCGGCTTCGCCCACGGCGGGCAGCCCACCTCGGCCGAGCCAGTTGTGGTTGCCGTAGGTCCCGGTCGCGTCGATGACGAGGTTGGCCTCCGCAGTCCGCTGCCCGTCGGCAGCTTCCAGCAACAGGCGGAACGGCTGCCGCCGTCGCTCGTCGTCGCCGATCAGTTCGTGCTTCAGGGCGTCCGCGCGCGAAACCCCGACGACCCGCGTTGCCTGGTGGATGTGTCCGCGCAGGAGATCGCTCTCGGCCAGGGGCAACAGGTAGCGATCGGCCCATTCCGCCCCGGTGAGCAAGGCGTCGTCGTCAGGAGGCGTCCAATTCGGGTCCTGGGCGGCCAGCGCGGCCAGCCCCAGGGTCGAGCGGTTCATGCCGAACGGGCTGAACATGCGGACGTGGCCCCAGTCGCCCACGTTCTCCGCCACGGTGCCCTGTTCGTAGACATCGACCTGGTAGCCGAGATAGCGCGCGTAGAGCGCGGCCTCGAGTCCGATGGGACCGGCTCCCAGAATGGCGATCTTACCGGCGTCCGTTTCCATGGCGTCGAGTCACTGGTTGCTTGCCGCGATCCGTTCCGTACGAGTCCGATCGGCGGCGCGGGAGTCGTAGTCTATGACGCTGCCGTTAGGCGTGTCTGTATGAGAGCATACCAGGGGGCACCGAGGCGCGAAACGCGGCCACGACGGTCCGACATGAACGCACGTCTGGAATCAATGATCGACGTCGAAGAGCTTCTTGATCTGCGCGGCCAGACGGCACCACGGGTGATCGGCTTCGGGATTCAGCGTCGCGTACTCAAAGACCTCCCCCATCAGCCGTTCCAGGCCCTGCATGTCGTCGACGTCGTACCACGCGGGCAGCAGTTCGAACTCTCGCCCGGTGGTCTGCAAACGGGACTGCGTCTGCGCCAGGACCTGTGGGGTGCTCCAGTCGATGTCGGCGAAGACCTCGGGCACCATCTCCGCAAGACCGAGCAAGTAGTAGCCGCCGTCGTCGCTGGGGCCGATCGCCACGGGCACCCGCTGGAGCGCGGCGAATGCCGACACGACGTAGTGCAGCGGCAGCGTGGGGCTATCGGAACCGAGCAACACCACGGGACCGCGGGACTGCGCAAACATCTCGGCGAAGAAGGACGCCATCCGCTCGCCCAGGTCGCCGTCGCCTTGCGGCAACAGGTGCCAGTCGTCGCCGGCCAGGTCTGCCATCTCCGCCTGCCGCTTGGGCGGCCAGTAAGCAAAGGTCCTTTCCGCGTCGAGGGTGCTTAGCCGACGTAGCGTGGTGGCCAGCATGAGGCGATGCAGCTCCGCGGCCAGCTCGGCGTCGAACGCCGCGGCCATGTCGGCATCGAGGTCGGCAGCCAGGCGGGTCTTTACCTGGCCCGGCTCCCAGTACTTCGCAAAGACGCCGAGTCGTTTCATTGTGGGCAGCTCCGGCTCGCTCTTCGCCGGCGACGACGGCTCCCGGCCCTACTTCCGTAGCAGGCGGCGCAGCAGCACTTCGTTGACCACACCGCGGAAGCGGACTTGCCCGTCGATTTCGACCACCGGCACGCAGGTATCGAACCTCGCGGTGAGCGCGGGATCGGCGTCGATGTCGACCTCCTGAGGCGAAAGGCCGTGGTTCTGCAGCAGCAGCTTGGCATCGTCGCACAGGTGACAGCCGGCACGCGTATAGAGAATAACGTTCATCAGTCCTGCGGGCCTCTGATGATCTGGCGGGCGGCCCGGCTGGATTTCGGCTCTCGCCTGCCGCACATGTTTTCCCCAAATTATTTGCAACCAAACGTTTACGTGATATTGTAAGAGTGGCGGCCCCCGCCGCCCATCCACGCTCGCCGACTGCCCAGCGTGCCGCGGGTCCGTTACCATTCACTTCCTCAGGGCAGTCGCAAGCTCAGCATGCTTGCTCGTCGGAAATCCCATTTCACGACGATCCTTACTCCGACACCCGGCATGGCCGCAGTTTCCGTAGAAAAGTTTGTCGATCTGCTCAAGCGGAGCAAACTGATCGAACATCTCGATCAGCTCGCTAAAGAACTCGCCGAGATCAAGGTCGAGCGCGGTGGCCGTCTTCCCGACGACCCCGGCGAGCTGGCCGAGGCCCTGATCGACCGCGGCGTCATCACACGGTGGCAGGCCGACAAGCTGCTCGAGGGTCGCCACAAGGGCTTCTTTCTGGGCAAGTATCGGTTGCAGGGCCACATCGGTAGCGGCGGGATGAGTGCCGTGTACCTTGCGGCGCACGTGTTGATGCACCGGCAGGCGGCCATCAAGGTTCTGCCCCGGAACCGCGTCGAAGATTCGTCCTACCTGGCTCGTTTCTACCAGGAGGCCGAGGCCGCCGCGCGACTCGACGATCGCAACATCGTCCGCATCTACGACGTCGACAACGACGGCGATATCCACTACATCGTGATGGAGTACGTCGACGGCCCCGACTTGCAACGCCTCGTCAAGCGCGACGGACCCCTCGACTACGAGACGGCCGCCAACTACATCGCCCAGGCGGCCATCGGCCTCGATCATGCCCACCAGGCCGGCCTCGTCCACCGCGACGTAAAACCGGCCAACCTGCTGGTCGATCCCAAGGGCGTGGTCAAGATTCTCGACATGGGGCTGGCCCGCTTAGTCGACAAAGACGGCGACGAGAAGGCCTCGCTGACGGTGGCCCACGACGAGAACGTGCTGGGCACGGCCGACTACCTCGCCCCCGAGCAGGCCCTCGACAGCCACTCGGTCGACGAGCGAGCCGACATCTACAGTCTCGGTTGCACACTCTACTTCTTGCTCACGGGTCATCCTCCGTTTCCGGAAGGCACCCTGCCGCAGCGGCTGATGATGCATCAGACGAAGGCGCCGGCGCGAATCGAGATCGATCGGCCCGATATTCCGCAGGATCTCTCGCTGATCTGCGAGCGGATGATGGCCAAGTCGCCCGATGCCCGTCCCCAGTCGGCCGCCACGGTCGCCAGCCAGCTGATCGACTGGCTTTCCGCCCGCGGACAATCGTTCAACGACGGCTCGGGAAGCTCGCCGCGAATCAGCAGCGGCTCCTCGGGCAACCTCACGGGCGGCAGCGGCCTCGGTCGTGGCGGATCCAGGACGAAGACCTCGCCATCGCGCCGGCCGAAGCGATCGCGAACGGCCGGCCGCCGGCCGGTCAGCATGGAAGACACCGTCGCCGACGCCGAGAACACCCAGGCTGGTTCCCCGCACCCCGCCGATCGCAAGGCCAAGGGACGCGACCGTTTGCCCGTGGCCAAACCGCTACCGGTGCCGGGCGAGCCCGACACTCCCGATGTGCCGGAGATCGACGTTGAGCTGGTCGACGATGGCGGCCCTCGGAGTCGGCCGCCATCGCTGGCGGAAAAGCGCAAGGCACGTCGCCGCCAGTCGCAGCCGCCGGTCTGGCTCTGGCTCACCGTGCTGGGCGCGGCGGCCGCCCTGCTCGGCCTGGTCGTGGTGCTTACCCAGGTTATGTAGACGATTGCCCAGGTTCACTGGCGGGTGGCCGCTGGATCCCGTGTGGTGGATCGCCGAAAATCCCCGCGGCAGGGACCGTCTGTGGTCATTGGGGTCGACCTAAGTTGCTTCTGTGAATCGACTTATATTCTGTCGATTGAACCCGCGTTCCGGCTCTGTCTACCATAGATAGAGGGCCGCTCGGCGTTCCCATTCGGGAACTCGCCAGGGGCTCTGCAGCCTATCGGAACAACCCGCCCAACACGCCTGTTTCGGCGTCACTCCGGGGCGGAAATCACACAACGGATTGTTGCAGGATGCGTGTGCGCTTGCCGCTCGTACTCGTGAGGTAGATCGTGGCCCGCCGTCAACATGCCAAACTCGACGCCAAGACCCGCTCTTACGCGGTTCGCCAGCGGCGGGCACCGAATGCCTCGGCCCGCCTGAGGGCCCTGCGCGGCAAGCGGGTCCGAGGTGGCGAACGCAATGTGCAGCTCCCGTACGCTCCGCCCGAGGACTGGTACGAGCCGGCGGAAGCGACCTGGAAGGACGACCCCTACGACTTTGAGATCGTCGAGCAGCCCGCCGGGCCGGGCTATCGCCACGTGCTCACACCGCAGCAGATACGCGACCGGCTGGCCGTGCTGCCACCCCATTTCGTCGAGCCGTTGGAGGTCGTCCAGCTCAGCCAGATGACCCGCAAGAAGGAGCGATTCTCCTGCTACGGCATGCAATGGGGATGCACGCTGTTTCTCTACCCCTTGGAAGAGAGTCGCGTCGAGACCCATTCCCGGCCGCCGAAGCCGAACCAACGCATCGAGGCGGAAATGTACGGGGGGCGGTGGATCGAAGATGTCCCGGGGCTTTGGTCGCTTGTCTGGACGGAGGCCACCCTGCGCGACTTCTATCTCAACAATATCCTGATCCACGAACTGGGCCACTTGCTCGACGACCGCAATACCAGCTACGTCGACCGCGAACGCTATGCGGAGTGGTTCGCCGTGGAGTATGGCTACAAGCGGAGCCGTAGCCGGTCTCGTCCGCGTCGCCGCACGATGCGCCGCCACCACGCTTCCTGAGCGTTTCCCGAGCGCGCGTCAGCCGGCCGCGCTACGATCGAAAGGCCCGCAACTGTTCGACCGGGAGCAATTCGTTCTGGCTGCCCGAGCGAAAGCCCTCCAGGTCGAACGTGATGTAGCGGAAGCCAAATTCCCGCAGCCGCTCGCCGACGCGCTGCCGCCGATCGGCTTCCAACAGACGTTCGAGGTCGTCGAGCGGAACCTCGATGCGAGCCAGATCGCCGTGATGGTAACGCACGCGCACCACGGGAAAGCCCTCCGCACGTAGCCATTGCTCGGCACGGTCGATCATCTCCAGCCGTTCGGGAAGCACCTCTTCGCCATAGGCCAGGCGGCTCGCCAGGCAAGGAGCCGCCGGTTTCTCGGCCACGGACAGTTGCCACTCGCGGGCCAGCTGGCGCACGGTTGCCTTGTCGATGCCGCATTCGAGCAGCGGGCTGCGAACACGGTGCTCTGTCGCCGCCTGCAAGCCGGGTCGGTAGTCGAACGCGTCGTCGGCATTCACACCGTTGACGACCACTCCCAGATCGAGCTTCTCGCACAGTTCGCCCAGTTCCGTGTAGAGCTCGCGCTTGCAGTGGTAACAGCGGTCCGGGCCGTTGGCCACGTACTCCGCCCGCGCGGCCTCGTGCGTGGCGAGTTCCAGGTGGCGAATGCCGATCTCGGCCGCCACGCGACGGGCCTCGTCCAACTCCCCTTCGGCCAGGCTGGGGCTGACGGCGGTGACGGCGACGGCCCGCTGGCCCAGGGCCAGCTGCGCCGCCTTGGCCACGACGGCGCTATCGACGCCGGCCGAGAAGGCGACCGCGCAGCCTTCCAAGCCGCGAAGGTTCCCCAACAGTTCGTCGCGTTTTGCTGCGAGTTCGGACATCGTGACGGAATTCTGGTGGTCGAAGCCCAGGGGCCAGCGGGCCGCATTGCCCCGGCACTGCCTAAGTTCCGGCAGAAGAACCAGTATGACGCCGGCGCGTCGCTCGGGCCAGACGAACCTCGTTTGCCGACCGCTGGGCGGTGCCCGCCGGACGATGCGGGTGTCGAGAACCCTCGAGCCGGCAAGCCCCACCACCGGCACCTGGAACGAGAAGCGTCACGTAGGTCGAGAGCAAGTCGGTCTAGAAAAGGAGCCGACGCATCTTGGCGAGCCCGTTCGTCCACCAAGGGGGGCGCCCTCGGTCGCGAATTTGCAATCCGAGACGTAAGTCGCGGTGCGTCTTTGGGCACCGCATCTCGGCCTGACAGTCTTCGCGGCCGTTTTGACAGGGCTCCCAGGGAACTGGTCTAGCGGCTCACCACACTTCACGTCGGCTCGTAAGTCGCGCGCTCGTGAACTTCTGGCATGCTACCAGGGCCGCGGCAAACCGGCAATGATTTTGCCGGAAAAAAGGCAAAAAACGCGGGGCGACCGTGCGGCCTCTACTGATGCGACGAGCTGTCGCGCAACTGCGCGATTTGATCGCGAAGCGCAGCGGCGTCTTCGTAACGCTCTTCGGTCACGGCTTGTTCGAGTTGCTTGCGCAGGCGATCCAGCGGACTTTCGGGCAACTTGTCGACGGTAAGCTGCCGACGTTCCTCGGGGGCCTCGCGCTGCAGCTCGTCGCGCCACTGCTCCAGATGGACCAACTCGTTGCAGTCCGCCGCCCTATCCTCCTGGCCGTAGTCTTCCAGGAACTGATGAATCCCCTCGATCCCGCTCTCGATAACCCGCAAGGCGGCGGGAATGTCCTCCAATTCCACCAACGGGGTGGCGACCGCGCGGGTCCGCATCATCGTGACGTAGGGTCGCCACTGGTCGAACAGCAACTTGTCGCGGTCGCGACGGGCAAAGCGACGCACAAAGTCGAACAGGCGCAGGTTGCGACTCGTATCGCGGGCACAGAGTTCGTAGCGACCCAGCTGCCAGAAACTGATGTAGCGGTGGTAGAACTGTACGCCTTCCTGCAGCAACTTCTGGCAGTCGTCCGGCTCGAGCTGGAACGGTTTGCCGTCGGGATTCTCCTGATCGTGGGCTTCCTGCTGGGCGGCGTAGAAGGCGAGCCACGACTCGAAGTTGCCGACCCGTTGCCCGTCGGGACGCCCGTCGAGCTCCATCTGCATCAGACCAAGTTCCAGGCGGACCTGAATTCGTTCTCCGCCGTCTTCGGTGCGGATCACGCGCACCATTAGTTCGTCGTCGTCATACGGCCAGGCGGAGAGGATCCGCGAGATGTCGCGTTCGCGATCGGAATCTTGGCCGCCGGGTTCGCTCACGGATTGACGTCGCCTCTTGCGACGCGGTAGCGGCCGGCAGACGGGCCACCACCGCGCGGCCAAAAAGAAGTGCGCGGACTGCAGAGGAAGTCCCCTCTCAGCCAAGTTTATCCCAATGGACGCGACGACCCAAGCCGCGTGCTTCCCGCGATGAACGGCAAGCATGCCCGATGTCGCCGTCGGGGAAGACGAACGCGAAGACAGCCCTGCCGACCAAGTCCGAACGGAGCGGCTCGCCGGCGTGGTACGGCTAGTCGGCCGTCGGCTCTTCCGGTTCGCGCACCACGGTCTCCAGCGTCTTCGTGTTGCGCTCCAGCGCCAGCACGATGGTCCGCTGCTCGGTGCCGTGGGATGTGTTGGCCACGACGGGAACGACTTGTCGACCCTCGGGCATCGACACCCGCAGCGTGAACGAGCCGTCCTCGCGCAGTTCGACCGGTTGGCCACGTAGCGTCACGTGCGATCCCGGCGTGGCGACGCCGAACACGATCATCTCGGCGTCGACCTCGAAGTGAAAGTCGCCCTGGCTCTCGGCGATCTTCTCCGGCGAGATGCCGAAACGGGTCATCGCCGAAGCCCCCATCGGGCGACGCAAGCGCTCTTCGAACAGCTCTTGCAGCTCGCCCGCGGTCTCGCGGGCGTAGCCGCCGCTGAGCGCGTAGACCTTGTCGAAGTTCTCGGCCACGTCCCGCCAGTTCTCGTCCAAGGGGTCGTACGAGCCGGGCGGGGGCGTCGTGACGCGATTGCTGCGGGCCAACGAATAGAACTTGCCGCTGGCGGCCAGGTAACCGATGTCGAGTCGATAGGTCGCCGGCGGATCCTCGACGTGGATGTACCAGTTGTTGACGCCGCCATGAATGGGAATGTCGCGAATCACGGTTTCCGCGGCGCTCGTGGTGTCGTCGGCCGAGACCGCCAGCAGACGAATCACCGGCTGGGCGGTGTGCCAATCATGACGCAGGGCCGCCGCGGCCCGCTCGACCCCCTGACGACGCAGTTCCCAGCAGGCGTGCAGCCAATAGGCATCTCGAACCATCACCACCAGACGATCCTTGCCCTTGCCGCCGTCGGTCGCACCGCTGGTGGTGGTCAGGTCCTTGAGCGACTGGTGAGGCGACGTCGCCCGGCCGTTGGCACCGCCTCGGGGCGACTTGCCGCGGCCGTTGACGGCCTGTCCGGTTCGCTTGCCCGCGGCAGCGATCTGGGCCGCCTTCTTCGCCGTCGAGTTCTTCGCGCTCTTCTTTTGCACGGCGCGAAGGATGGCCATCACAAGTTGTTCTTTTCGCATCGAATGCCAGCCATCAACCTTGTGCTGCTTGGCAATCTGGGCGAGGTCTTTGCACGTGCGGGTCCGGAGCGAGTCGGCAGTGATCAATCAGATACCCTCCTGTCGGTGGTCGATCCAACGATGGAAGACCGGCGACAAATCATTAGTTGAGGGTCATCCGTGACGCCGCGGCGAGTCGGGGTGGGAAGGCCGCTCCGCCAAAGACCAGTCCCTTGGGGCAACCTGCGCGGCACTCGGTCGGTGCGAAGGACCCAGAGGCGGACTCCCGTGACCGACCAGCCGAGTGTCGGGCGGGTCAGAGGCGGGGTGACGCCGGCGGCAGGTTGTGATCAACGGTTGGTTTGTGGCGGTTGTAGCGGTCCGGCTTAGCCATCTGCGATTCTAATTTCGACGTCCAAAATCCGCAACGAATGGGTGTTGGTGGATGCGAAATTCTGCTTCATCAAGAGGGCTGTAAGCTTATTCATGGAAATGGTTTGTGACCAAATTCGTGGCCGACCTGGAGAACGAACTTAAGCCCTCCTTTGAGGGGGTCGGTGGTTCTCGAGTTAGCGCTGACGGACCGCCGACGCGCCTCCGCCGCGGCGACCAAGGCGAGGGCGGGTTGGGCGGGGATGGGCACCCACCCCCCCCGGGGGCCTGGGGAGCCGTGGGCGGTGATTGGCTGGGCGACGCCGTCTCGACGAGCGCCGCCCCGACGAGCGCTTCCCTGACGAACGCCGCCCGGAGGTACCGCGTGCGAGCGCGATCAACAACCATCGCAGCGCGCCCGGGCCGCGCTCTTTTTGACCTCGTAGGCGGCGGCGCGGCGACCGTCTTCAAAACCGCTGCGCAACGGGTGCAATCACTCGTTGACCATCCCCCAGGCTTCGGCTAGATTGAGCGACTTGTTGAAGACCGCGATGGCGATCGAGTGAAGGTTCGAATCGTCGACGAGGCCGCCGGCGTAGCCTCAGGTGGCCAGAAATCGAAGCGGATTGCCGACACGATTTCGGCCCGGTTCGCACGAAGTGTCGGCCCCTGCGAATGCCGCCCCTGCGAATGCCATCGTGGAAAGCCCACCTGATGATCGCTCGCCGCTGGCCATTGCCTACGGCTGGGCGATTCGCGTGATGACCATTTCTGCGGAGATGGTGTTGCCCGGCCTCGTTGGCGTCTGGCTAGATGCCGAGGAGCAACTGGGAACAAGATTTGTTTTCACCCTGATCGGATTTGCGATCGGCCTGCCTTTGGCGTTGTGGCACCTGCTGCGAATGACGAAGGCGATTCAGAACGACCGTCTGAACCGGGACGGGGGTTCGAACAACGGGACCGTTTCCTCGTGACGCGAGCGACCAGTACTTGGCGAAGAGTACGTGAGCTAAGCACGGTCACGCGCGCGACGATCTTATTTGCGATCGGCCTGTTGGCGTACCTGCTGGTGTTGCCCGTGGCGTGGCAGCTCGGCGGCAGCACGGCGGCCGCGACTGCTGGAGTCGCCAGCCTGCTCTGTCTGGGCGGCGTCTTCTCCGCCTTCACGTTGTCCGAGCTGTTCGGCACGTCGTTGCCGGCGCACGTCTCGCTGGGCATGTCGATGTTGCCTCGCATGATGATTCCGCTGGTGATCGGGTCCGCGCTCCATTTTTCGCATCCGCAACTCGCGAATCACGGGCTGCTCGTTTACGTGGCCGCCTTCTACTTCGTCATGCTGGCCGCCGAAGTCGGCGTGACGCTTCCGGTCAACTTGGGACCGACGAGTGCCGGACCAAGTGCCGCTGGGCCGATCGATACGGACTTGGGTCCGAGTTTGGCGAGGAGGTGAACTCATGGCGGCCAATCCGATAGATCACGTCAAGGATGCGACCTATTTCGAGGTTCCGCAGTTCATTCAAGAGGACGGCAAACTCGAGATCCCCCAGATCTTCCAGATGATGGGCTTGCCCGACGAGATCTACGGGCAGCCCTTGCAATTCACAAAATTCATGGTCCTGGAGCTCGTCGCGGCGGTCGTGTTGATCGCCATCTTCGTGCCGCTGGCCCAGAGGATGGCCCGATCCGACGCCCCGCGGGGCCGTCTGTGGAACTTCTTCGAAGCGATTCTGTTGTTCCTTCGCGACGAGGTGGCCCGGCCGGCGATTGGCTCGAAGGACGCGGGCAAATTCATGCCCTACTTGTGGACGATCTTCTTTTTCGTCCTGGCCTGCAATTTGATCGGCATGCTGCCCTGGAGCGGCACTGCCACCAGTGCCCTGGGAACCACGTCGGCCTTGGCCGCTACGGCCTTCGTCGTGACGATCGGCTCCGGCATGTCGCGGCTGGGCGTATTTGGCTTCTTGAAGGCCCAGGTGCCCCATATGGGCCTGCCGCTTCCCTTGGCGATCGTGCTCGTGCCGCTGATCTTCGCGATCGAAATCGTCGGGTTGTTGATTAAACACACGATGCTGGCCCTGCGTTTGCTGGCCAACATGTTCGGCGGTCACGTCGTGCTGGCCGTGTTGATGAGTTTCATCGCGGTCACGGCCGGCACGGGAATGTGGGGGGTCGTCATGCCGGCCAGCGTCTTGGGCTGCACGGCGATGAACATGCTCGAGCTCTTTGTCGCCTTCCTGCAGGCGTACATCTTTACGTTCCTCTCGGCGCTGTTTATTGGGATGGCGCTGCATCCACACTAGTCCTCGTAGAGAAGTCTGCGATTCGCTCTTTCCCACACAACATTCTGAAACACGTTTCCTCAAACTTAGGAGTTGATCAAGTGAACAAGGTTGTCAGGATCCTTACGCTGCTGCTCTTCGCAATTTGCCTCGCTTCGCCGGTTGTCGCGGATGATGACCCGGCCGCCGCCGGAGCCGGTCAGGACACCCAAGAAGCAACCGAGAAGGCCACCGGTGGCGTGAACGTGCTGGCCGGTGCCGCGATCGGAGCCGGGCTCGTCATTCTCGGTGCCGGTTTTGGCATCGGTCGCATCGGTTCGGCCGCGGTGGAGAGCCAGGCCCGTCAGCCCGAGGTGGCCGGCTCGATTCAAACGGCCATGATTATCGCGGCGGCCCTTATCGAAGGTGTCACGCTGTTTGCCTTGATTGTCTGTTTGTTGGCGGTCTAATACCGGCGGATGCTCGGCCCGCCAACGGGCGGGCTCGTTTGGGAGATTTGCTATGAGTCGCTGGAATTCGTTCGGACTGATCCTGCCGCTAGTGCTTGTCATCACCACGTCGACGACGCCCGCCTGGGCCGCCAGCGGCGGTGGCGGTCCGCTCGATTGGCGGGCCGACCTGGCGATCTTCTCCGCGGTCGTGTTTCTGCTGCTCTTGGCGATCCTCTGGAAGTTTGCCTGGGGACCGATTTCCCAGGCCCTCGACCGTCGCGAGCAGAACATCGCCGACAACATCGCTCGGGCTGAAGAGGCGGCCGAAGAAGCCCACAAGTTGACTTCGCAATACGAGGCCAAGTTGGCCTCCGCCGCCGAAGAGGTCCGCGCGATGATCGAAGAGGCCCGCCGCGACGCCGAGCACACCAAGCAGCAGATCGTGTCCGAGGCCCAGGAGGCCGCGGCCGCCGAGACTGTGCGCGCGACCCGCGAAATCGAGACTGCCAAGGTTGCTGCCTTGAAGGAGCTGGCCGACCGCACGACCGATTTCTCCTTGGGATTGGCCGGTCAAGTGCTCCAGCGCGAACTGTCGCCGAAGGAGCACGCCCAGCTGATCGAGCGAGCGACCAGCGACTTCCTCCAACTCGATGCGAGCCAGAACTAGGTTGCCAACGCCCGACGCCTCTACTCGAGACGTGCGAATCCGATGAGCGAAGAAAGCCAACAATTCGACGTGGGGGCCCATCGGGTCGCCGGCGTGTACGCCAAGGCGTTTCTGGGGGCCGCCGCCGGCGAGGCGGACGTCGCCGGGTTGGTGATCGAGCTGGAGAACGTCGTCGATCAGGGGGTGCGGGCTCAGCCCGAGTTTCGCGCCCTGTTGGCCAATCAGCTGGTCTCGGCCGAAGAGAAGGTGCAGATTCTCGATCGGGTGTTCGGCGGCAGAGTTGCTCCGCTGGTGCTCAATTTCCTCAAGGTCGTTGCCGAGCAAGAACGCCTGATCTACTTGCCGGAAATGGCGGCCCACGTTCGCGAGCTCTATGACGAGTCGCAGCAGCGGCGTCGCGTCGAGGTCACCACCGCCGCCCCCATGGACGGCGGCACGCTCGAAGCGCTCACCGGCACGATCCGGGCCCGACTCGGCTGCGAGCCGAACGTCGTCACGCGGATCGATCCCAGTTTGATCGGCGGCGTGGTGATTCGTGTCGGCGATCGTGTGTTCGACGGCAGCGTGACCGACCGCATGCGCCGGATGCGCGAAGACCTGCACGCCCGTTATGCCGAGGCGATCGAGACCCGTCGCCAAGACCTGGTTGCGGAATTTACCGAAGGATAAACGAAGGAAAGGCCCGAGTGGCGTGAGGATCGGCGGCGACCGGCTGCACGAATCGACTCCTCGGAAGAGTACGGCCACGGGCCCCACTACCCACGTTTCTTACGAAAACGAGAAGTGCGATGAAATTCAAAGCTGACGAAATCGCGTCCGTCATCCAGCAAGAAGTAAAGAACTACGAGTCGCGGGTCGACGTTCGCGATGTGGGACGCGTCTTGGAGGTCGGCGACGGCATCGCCCGCGTCTATGGACTCTCGGGCGTGATGGCCAACGAAATGGTCGAGTTTCCCGGCGGCATCATCGGCCTGGCCTTCAACCTGGAAGAAAGCTCGGTCGGGGTGATCATTCTGGGAGACTACCTGCAGATTAACGAAGGCGACGAGGTCCGCAGCCTCGGCAAGCTGTTGAGCGTGCCGGTGGGCGACGCCCTGATCGGCCGCGTGGTCGATCCGCTGGGCAATCCGCTCGACGGCAAGGGCCCGGTCGTGTCGAGCGAATCCCGTCCGGTTGAGGTCATCGCCGCGGGCGTGGCGCAACGGCAGCCGGTGTGCGAGCCGCTGCAGACCGGCCTCAAGGCGATTGACGCTATGACGCCGATCGGCCGCGGTCAGCGCGAATTGATCATTGGCGACCGCAAGACGGGCAAGACCGCCATCGCCCTCGACGCGATCATCAATCAACGCGAGTCGGGTGTGAAGTGCTTCTACGTGGCCGTGGGGCAAAAGGACTCCTCGATCGCCGGAGTGATCGAAGAGCTTCGCCGCAACGGCGCGATGGACTACACGACGGTCATCATTGCCGGGGCCAGTTCCCCCGCCCCGCTCCAGTACATTGCCCCCTACAGCGGCACGGCGATGGCTGAGCAATTCATGTTCAACGGCGGACACGCCCTGGTGGTCTACGACGATCTTTCGAAACAGGCCCAGGCCTATCGCCAGCTCTCCTTGCTGATGCGACGACCGCCCGGTCGCGAGGCCTATCCGGGCGACGTGTTCTACTGCCACAGTCGACTGCTCGAGCGTTCGGCCAAGCTTTCCGACGCGGAAGGAGGCGGTTCGATTACCTCGCTGCCGATTATCGAAACGCTCGAGGGTGAGGTCTCGGCCTACATTCCCACGAATGTGATTTCGATTACCGACGGGCAAATCTATCTGCAGCCGGACTTGTTCTTTGCCGGTCAGCGGCCGGCCATGAACGCGGGTATCTCGGTGTCTCGCGTGGGTGGAGCGGCTCAGATCAAGGCCATGAAGAAGGTGGCCGGCGGTTTGCGACTCGACCTGGCGGCCTTCCGCGAGTTGGAAGCCTTCGCCCAGCTTGGTACCGAACTCGACGCGGCGACCCAGTCGCGGCTCGATCGCGGCTATCGGATGGTCGAATTGCTCAAGCAAGGGCAGTATCAGCCGATGCACGTGGTCGACCAGGTGCTCAGCATTTATGCCGGTACCCGCGGACATCTCGACAAGGTTCCGGTCGAGGAAGTCGCGCAGTGGGAGAAGGCGTTCCTTCACTTCATCCGCGAGCAGAAGTACGAAATCTGGAAGGCGATCGACGACTCGGGCGAGCTGAGCGACGAGACGGTCAAGATGATCGAAGACGCGATCAAGGAATTCCTGCCGCAATACGAATCGGGGGCGGCGACCGAAGCGGTCGAGAACGGCGCAGACGCGCCCGCCGAGGAAGCGGTGACCGTCTGATCCGCTGCCCTGCGCAGCGACGCGCCCGTTAGCACCACTGAAGAAGTACCATGGCCAACGCACGAGCCCTCGACAAACGACGCAAGTCGATCCGCAACATTCGCAAGATCACGCGGACAATGGAGTTGATCGCCACGGCGCGGTTCAAGCAGGCGATGGATCGGGCCAGCGCGGCGACGGCCTTTACCGATCGCATGACGCGGTTGGTGGCCGATTTGGCTTCGACCGGCCTCGAGGTGAGCCACCCCTTGCTCGAAGAGCGCGCGCAGCCGCGGAACGCGGTGTTGCTGGTGCTCACCTCGAACCGCGGCCTTTGCGGCGGTTACAACGGCAACGTCTTGCGTCTGGCCACCGAGCGACGGAGCGAGCTGGTCGCGGAGGTGCCGAACACGCGACTCGAGATTTCCGGCAAACGCGGCGTTTCCTACATGAAGTATCGCGAAATCCCGATCGACGAGACCTTCACGCACTTCGAAGACAAGCCGACCTTCGACGAAGTCGACGTGCTGGCCAGCCGCTTTCTCGACGACTTTGTCGTGGGTAAGCTCGATCGGCTCGACGTCGCCTACACTCGCTTCCTCAGCAGTGCCCGGCAGCAGGCCACCGTCGAAACGTTGCTTCCGCTCGGTTCGCTGGGCGAAGAAGAGGCGGGCGGCGGCTCGGGAAATACGATGTACGAGTTCCTTCCCTCCGCTCAGAGCATCTTGGAGGAGGTCGTCCCGACCAGCTTCAAGGTGAAGTTGTTTAAGTGCTTTCTCGACGCGGCGGTCAGCGAACAGATTGCCCGCATGGTGGCCATGAAGTCGGCCACCGAGAACGCCGACGAGATCATCCGCAACCTTTCGATGACGTACAACCGGGCCCGCCAGTCGCAGATCACCGGCGAGCTGCTGGAGGTGATGGGTGGCGTGGAGGCCTTGAAGAACTAACGTCACCGGCCACCCGCCGCGGCGGGTGACAAATCCAGGCCCAGCCCCGGCTCAGCAAAAAAACAATTCCAGAAAACGAAAGACAGCAGAGACCATCATGGCGACCGCGACATCCAATATCGGACGAATCACGCAGGTCATCGGTTCGACCTTCGACGCTGAGTTTCCCGCCGGCCAGCTGCCCGCGATCTACAACGCGGTAAAGATCACTTCCAGCGACAAGGGCGTGGAAGTGAATCTCACCGGCGAAGTGCAGCAGCACCTCGGCGGCGGCCGCGTCCGCTGTGTCGCCCTGGGGAGCACCGACGGCATGGTCCGCGGCCAGGACTGCGTCGACACGGGGGCCCCCGTCTCGGTGCCGGTGGGCGACGCCACGCTCGGTCGCGTCTTCAATCTGCTCGGCGATCCGGTCGATGGCCGGGGACCGGTCGAAGCCGCCGACCGCTGGCCGATTCACCGCGACGCTCCGGCGGTTGCCTCGCTGTCGACCAGCACCGAATTGTTCGAGACCGGCATCAAGGTCATCGACCTGTTGACGCCCTTTGTCCGCGGCGGCAAGGCGGGCCTGTTCGGTGGGGCCGGACTGGGCAAGACGGTCATTCTTACCGAGTTGATTGCCCGCATCGCCTCGGCCCACGGCGGTTATTCCGTTTTCGCCGGTGTCGGCGAGCGAACCCGGGAGGGTACCGACCTCTGGTTGGAAATGCAGGAAGCCAAGATCGGCGACACCGGACGCCACGTGATCGACCAGACCTGCATGGTCTTCGGTCAGATGAACGAGCCGCCGGGTGCCCGACTGCGGGTGGCCCTCTCCGCCCTGACGATGGCGGAGTATTTCCGCGACACGACCGGTAAGGACACGCTGCTGTTTGTCGACAACATCTTCCGTTTCTCGCAGGCCGGTAGCGAGGTGTCCGCTTTGCTGGGGCGCATGCCCTCGGCCGTGGGTTATCAGCCGACGCTGGCGACCGAGATGGGTGCCCTGCAGGAACGCATTGCCTCGACCGACCGCGGGGCCATCACCTCGGTGCAGGCGGTCTACGTGCCGGCGGACGATCCGACCGATCCGGCCCCGGCCACGGCCTTCGGCCAGCTCGACGCGTTCCTCTATCTGGAACGTTCGATCAGCGAGAAGGGGATCTACCCGGCGGTCGATCCGCTCGCCTCCAGCAGCCGCATCCTCGATCCGCAGTACGTCGGCGATCGCCACTACAGAATCGCCCGGCGGGTGCAGACGACCCTGCAGCGGTACCGCGAGCTGCAGGACATTATCGCGATTCTCGGCGTCGACGAGCTGAGTGAAGAGGACAAGCTGATCGTCCATCGAGCCCGCCGCATCGAACGCTTCCTCTCGCAGCCGTTCCTCGTGGCCGAGGTCTTCACCGGCAAGCCAGGCGAGATTACCCCGCTCGACGACACGATCCGCAGCTTCGAGGAAATCTGCGACGGCAAGTGGGACCACCTGCCCGAGCAGGCCTTCATGTACGTGGGGGCGATCGAGCAGGCGGAGGAACAGGCCAAGAAGATGGAACAAGAGGCCAAGTAAACGAAAGGCAACGTCGACGTGGAAGCCCGAGATCCGCATATGAGCATCGACGCGACCGGCGCCGTACGGGTGCTGGAAGTTTCGGTCGTTACGCCCGAGGCCTCCGTCTTGGAAACGCCGGCCCAGTTCGTGGCCCTGCCCCTGTTCGACGGCGAGCTGGGCATTGCCCCTGGCCACGCCCCCATGATCGGTCGACTCGGCTACGGCGAAATGCGCGTGACCGAGGGCGATCGCGTGCGGAAGTTCTTCGTCGAAGGTGGCTTTGTGCAGGTCACGGGCAACAACGTTTCCGTATTGACCAACCGGGCGATTCCGGCCGAGCAGATCGAGCTCGACAAGGCCGAAGAGCTGCTCGCCGCGGCCCTTTCGCGACCGGCTCGTGGCGAAGACGAACTCGCCATTCGCGACCGCAACGTGGCTCAGGCCCGGGCCCAGCGTCGCATTGCCTTCGCGCGGGGCTAGGAATTCGACTCGTCCCGACACGGTGCCGGCTCCGCGTACCGTCGGTCCGCTACTCGGCACGGCCCGAACGTGCGTCCTTCAGCCAGTCCGATCGGACTATCTTCACCAACTCGGTCGACCAGTTCGCAACTCCCGAATTCCACTCGAGTTGGCCCGGTCAGGGTGAGCTTCGACGCCAGCGGTTGCCGAAGTTGAAGGTGTCGCAAACAAGGCACTCGGGCGGACGTTTCCGCCCCAACCCGCCCGCCGCTGGGCCGCTCCCGCTTTCGCTATGCAGCACCTGCACGATAGAAACGACCGGCAGACTATCCCCGGTCGGCAAGCGCCGAACAGCTTACCACCGATCGAACTGGAGATCGTTCTGGGCCAGGCCCGCAATCGGATGCGGCCCGTTCGCCAGCGGAATTTTCGCCTGGGCCGGTCGGAGAGCTGTGATCTGGTGCTCAGCGACGCCGCCATCGACGACGTGGCGGCCTACATCCTCAGCACCCCGCAGGGCGTCTGGATTCGACAGGTAGGGTCGAACACGCCCTTGTTGGTGAACGAGCGGGCCGTGGGCACGATGTTGTTGCTCAATCACGATCGCATCCGTATCGGCCCCTTCGAGTTTCGTGTTCACATCGGCAGCAGCCGCCCGGCACACTTGCCGCCGGCCGCGCCCGCACCGACCGCGCGACAGATGTCCTTGCCGGCCGCGCAGGCCGGACAGTCGCGTCGTCTCGATGGCGAGCATCCGCGTGTGCCCGTTCCCAAATTCGTGCGGCGGGCGACGGCGGTCTCCCGTGGCAAGCAACACGCGCTGGCCAGTCCGCCGTCGTGGCCTCACATGAGTCACGAAATCAATTCGGAGTAAGCGGTCGCCCACCGGCCACCGCGCTACCAGGGAAGGAGCACATCTCGTCGTGAGCAAGACTCGATTCGACGCCGTGACACCGCGAGCGGGCCGGGGCGAGGGAGTGGTTGCCGTCGTGGAGATGCCGGAAGAGGCCAACCTCGAACGACTCTCTCAACGCGATTCTTTACCCATCACTCGCGGGGTCCGCGGGGCGCAGCGTGACGGGCGCTCGTCGTCGACCAGTACCCAGCGGGTGGCGGTCGATCTGGCCCAATTGATGGCCGATCTGCGGGCCGAGCTGCGTTGCTTTCGTGCGAAGGTGCAAGCCGCACGTGGCTAGCGCCGCGACGCCTCGTTTGTCGCACGCGCTGCCGAGGGACGCCTGAGGCCGGCGTCAGATCTGATAGTTCATCTCGGCGGCCATGTCCTCGACCGCGGGATCGCTCCGCATGTTCAGTCGTGGCTTTTCCAGCCGCACGATCGTATGCGGATCGACCGACTTGGTCAGCCAGACGCTCGAGCCGACGACCGAGTCGTGACCGATGACGGTCAGTCCGCCCAGCACCGTGGCACTGGCGTAGATCACCACGCGATCTTCGATCGTGGGATGCCGCTTGACCCCATCGCCGCGGAGCAGCTGTCCCTCTTCGTCGAGCTCGAAGCTCAGCGCGCCGAGCGTCACGCCCTGGTAGATCTTCACGTGATTGCCAATGTGGCAGGTCTGGCCGACGACCACGCCAGTGCCGTGGTCGATGAAGAAATGGCTGCCGATCGTCGCGCCGGGGTGGATGTCGATCCCGGTCCGCGAATGGGCCCATTCGGTGAGCATCCGCGGGATGAAGGGAATTTCGAGTTGGTAGAGCTCGTGGGCCAGGCGATAGATCGTCACCGCCTCGAGCCCCGGATAGCAGAAGATCACCTCGTCGACGTTCTGCACGGCCGGATCACCGTCGAAGGCGGCCTGCACGTCGAGGGCCAAAGCCCGTCGCACGTCGGGCAGCTTGTTCAAGAAGGCGATCGCCTTGGCCTGGGCCAGCGCTTCGTAGTCGGCCTGTTCCTCGCAGCTGCTCGTGTCGCCCGCTTCGTGCCGCAGCGCGCGGGCGATCTGCTTCGTCAGCTTATCGTGCAAGCCGTCGATCAAATCGCCGACGTGGTAGGTGACGTTGCCAATGTGCAGGCCTTCGCGACGACGATAGCCGGGGTAGATGATCTCCTTGAGATCTTCGGCGACGGCAATCACCGCCTCGTAGTTCGGCAAGGGGCAATGACCGAGATGGTTGATCGTGCCGACCGCGGCATAGGTTTCCACGATGCGCTCGGTCAAGTCGGGCAGTAGTTCTTTAAGACGGACGTCGGAAGCCATGTGCGGCTCCTCCTACGGCTTGGCAAAAGCGAGGAAGTCGGAACGAACTCGATCGCCGACGACGGCTTCGCGAACGAAGACGGGTCGTCAGAGCGACCGCCTAGAGACGAAGAGCAAGCGATGATTGCGCGCGAAATAGGATCTCGTGTCCGGCGTTACACCGGACACGTACAGCGACACACGAGGAGCGCAAAGAGCGACAGATTGAGAGTGGAGACGTGCATGATCATCTGGTCGATCGCTGTGCTGGTCGACCGCCTGAGTCTCGTGGTGCAGGCTTGCCCGTGGTGCAGGCTTACCGTCGACCGTTGCGCTAATATAGGCGTCCTGAAGCGATTATTCAAGCGAACTGGGAATCTCTTCGGCGCGTGCGCCGAGCCGAGTTGAGCCAATTTGCTGGCGTGGCCGCCGCCGTGCGTCTCGACACACAAGAACGGCGCTAGCAAGCGGTCACTTCCGCCACTGCCACGAGTGCTAGCCCGCCCGTTGTCGCGGCGCGAACGCTGCGTTAGGCTGACCGCCTACCGTCGTCTGCTGTCGCGCTTCACCAACCCTTGATGCCCGCTATGACCACCGACTTTCGCGAATATACGGTCGAGGCCCCGACCTATGACGAAGTGGCCGCCCGCTACGCCGAGTTGAACGCACAGCTCGATGCCGCTGAGGCGGCCGAGGACGCGACCGCGTTTGTCGACGGTGTGGCGGCCTGGGATGCCTATCGGCGGGAGCTCTCCGATTGGAGTGCCACGGTCAGTATTCGCTTCCATCAGGACACGGCTAACGAAGAGTACAAGAAGGCCCGCGAGTACTGCGACGAGCTCTCGCCCAAGCTGACCGATCTGGCGGTGGCCATGAAGCGGCGTCTGCTGTCGTGCGGCTACCGCGCGGCCTTGGCCGAACGCTTTGGTGAATTGGTGTTCGAGCTGTGGAGCTGTGACGTGGCCGCGTTCGATCCGGTGATCGAGCAGGACCTGGTCGCCGAATCGAAGTTGAATTCCGAGTATACCGAGCTGGTGGCCTCGGCTCGTTTCGAGTTCCAGGGCGAGACGCTCACCCTCTCGCAGCTCGGCAAGTATGCCGAGAATCCCGATCGCGAGATTCGGCACGGAGCCGCGCGGGTCGCGTCCGAGTGGTTCGCGGATCGTCAGACGGACTTCGACCGCCTCTATCAGGAGTTGGTCACGCTGCGGCACACGATGGCCGGCAAGCTGGGCTACGAAAACTTCATCCCGCTTGGCTACAAGCACATGCAGCGGATCGACTACGGCCAGGCCGACGTCGAGACGTTTCGCGCCCAAGTGCGCGACGAAGTGGTGCCGCTTTGCCTCGAGCTGCGACGGCGCCAGGCCGAGAATCTCGGGCTGGAGAAACTCTACGCCTGGGACGAAGCGATCCACGACCTGGCGGGCAATCCCAAGCCGGACGGCGAGCACGATTGGCTCGTCGATCGGGCCACCGAGATGTTCGAGGCCCTCGGCGGCGGCATGGACGACTTTTTCGCCGAGATGAAGCAGCAGCACCTGATGGACTTGAAGAGTCGCGAGGGCAAGGCCAGCGGCGGCTTCTGCCACAACCTGCCGGTGCTACGGATGCCGTTCATCTTCGCCAACTTCAACGGCACCAAGGGCGACGTCGAGGTCTTCACGCACGAGATGGGGCACGCGTTTCAGTGCTACTCGAGTCGCGAGCAGCCGCTCACCGATTACCTCTGGCCGACGACCGAGGCCTGCGAGATCCACTCGATGGGTCTCGAGTTCCTCACGTGGCCCCACATGGAGCTGTTCTTCGGCGACGATGCGGCGCGGTTTCGTCGGCTGCACCTGACCGAGTCGATCTTGTTTCTGCCCTACGGGGTGCTCGTCGATCACTTCCAGCATCAAGTCTACGAGAAGCCCGAGGCCACACCCGAAGAGCGGAACCAGATGTGGCTCGACCTGGAAGCGGTCTACGTGCCGTGGCGTGACTACGGCGACCTGGCCCATCCGGCCAGCGGTCGGCGGTGGCAGCGGCAGCTGCACATCTATGGCATGCCGTTCTACTACATCGACTACACGCTGGCGCTGACCTGCGCTTTGCAGCTCTGGGTGCGAGCCGAGACCGATCGCGAGGCGACGATGCGCGACTATGTCGCCCTCTGCCATCGTGGCGGCGAGGCTCCGTTCCAAGAGCTGGTCGCCGCTGCGGGTCTGAAGTCGCCCTTCGCCCCCGGCTGCCTGAGCGAAGTGGTCGCGCGGGCCAAGCAGGAACTGGATCTGGCTTAGGTCACGACTCGTGCGGACGTGGATGCACAGAGCCGCCACGGGCCGACCGCCGAACGACTAGGCCTCCTCGTCTAGGCGTCTTCCTCTTCCTTCAGCTGGGCCTTGGAGATGATCTCCTGCTGCACGTTCCCCGGCACCACGTCGTAGTGCGAGAACTCCATCGTGTAGCTCCCCTGCCCTCCCGTCATGCTGGAGAGATTGCGGGCATAGGTCGTGACCTCGGCCAGTGGGACCTCGGCCGTGACGGTCTGCAGGTCGCCGCCCGCCGACTCCATGCCGAGTACTCGTCCGCGTCGACCCGACATGTCGCTATTGATGTCGCCGAGCTTTTCGCCCGGCACGGTCACGTGGATCTTCACGATCGGTTCCAGCAGCGCCGGTTTGGCCTCCTGAAACACGTTGCGGAAGGCCATCGAGCCGGCCGTCTTGAAAGCGGTCTCGTTGCTGTCGACGGGGTGGTGCTTGCCATAGTGGACCTCGACACAGACGTTCTGCACCTGGTAGCCGGCCACCACGCCGCGCCGAATTCGCTCCAGAAAACCCTTCTCCACCGCTGGCAGAAAATTGCCCGGGATGGTGCCGCCCACGATCGAGTCGACCCACAGAAAGTTGCTCTTCTCGTGGTAATGGGTCTCTTTCAGTTGCGGGAAGCGATCCTTCGTGGCGAATTCCTCCACGTTGGTACCCTCGGGCAGCGGGTACATGCGGATGTGCACTTCGCCAAACTGCCCGCTGCCGCCCGACTGCTTCTTATGCCGGTAGCTTCCCTCGGCATTGATCTGAATCGTCTCGCGATAGGGGATCTTGGGTTCCTTGGTGTTCACCTCGACCTTGTCGCGACGTTTCAGGCGTTCCTGAATCAAGGTGAGGTGCAATTCGCTCATGCCGTTGAGCACCAGTTCCTTGGTCTCGGGATCGTGATCGAGATGGACGGTCGGATCTTCTTCCACGATCTTGTGCAGCGCGCCGGAAAGCTTCGTTTCGTCGCCGCGGCTTTTCGGCGTCACGGCCAGGCCGACCATCGGCGTGGGGAAGTCGATCTTCGGCAACTCCACGTCGCCGATCGACACGCCGGTGTGCAACTCTTCGCACTTGGCCACCGCCACGATATCCCCGGGGCCCGCCTCGTCGACCGGGTGGGTTTCGCCTGCTTGGACCTCCAAGAGCTGGGCGATCTTGATGCCCTTGCGGGCGGCTGCCGACGGCACGGTGGAATCCTTCTTGAGTGTGCCGCTATAGACGCGAATGAAGCTGAGCTTCTGCACGAACGGATCGATTCGCGTGCGGAACACCTGCGCGGCCAGCGGAGCGGCCGGGTCGGGCTTCAGCGTCACGTCGTCGCCGTCCTTGGTGCCGGTCCGCGTGACCGCGGCCGGGGGCAAGGCACAGGCGGCCAACACGTCGAGCAACTCGGTCACCCCGCCGCCGGTCTTGGCCGAGACGCAGACGATCGGAATCAGGCTCCCTTCGGCGATGGCCTGGACCGCCAGCTTGCGCAGCTCGGCCTCGGAGGGAACTTCCCCTTCGAAGTACTTCTCGGTCACTTCTTCGTCGACCTCGATGATCGATTCGATCAACGAGTCGCTGATGACCGCAGGGTCGATCAGGGCCCCGCTCGTATCGTCGGGCACGTTCAGCGTACTGGCGACGCCCTTGAAGTCGCCTCCGCTGCCCAGCGGTACGTTCATCGGCACGCACTGGTTGCCGAACAACTCTTTGATGCTGGCCACCAGGGCGGGAAAGTCGATGTTCTCGCCGTCCATTTTGGTAACGACGATGATCTTCCCCAGGCCCGCCTTGGTCGCTTCGGTGAAAACGCGGCGGGTGTTGACCTTGATGCCAGCATGGGCATCGATGCAGATGGCCGCCGTCTCGACCGCCCGCAAAGCCCCAATCGCCTGACCGATCAGTTCGGGATAGCCTGGCGTGTCGATGACGTTGAATCGTTTTCCCGCATGGTTGAAATGGGTGACGCTGGCCTCGATCGAGTACTTGTGATGCTTCTCTTCTTCGTCGAAGTCGCAAATGCTGGTGCCGTCGTCGACGCTGGGATGCGCGGACGACTCGCCACAGGTCGTCAAAAACGTATCGGCCAGCGTCGTCTTGCCGGCCGAGCCGTGACCAAGTAGGGCAATGTTGCGAATGTCCTCAACTTTGTGCTTCGCCATGCGAGAATTCCTTCGAAACAAAACGGACGGAGTAAAGTCGTTTCACTCCCCGGTCCGTGCGCTTGCCTGTCTTCCGCCTCGTGCGGACGATCGAATTGTTCGCCTCGTCGCTTGCTCCTCCGATTCCTAACGTCCGACTTCTTCGCCACGCTTCTGCTCGTCATGTCCCACCCGCGTGTCACGATATTTCCAGCGATGGGTCGCCGGCCGCCGCCAGGGCCGCGGCCAGCGTCACTCGTTGCTCGTAAAGGGCCTTGCCCACGATACAACCTGCGATCGACAGACCCTCGCTCGCCAGGGCCGCGACCGCGGCAATGTCCTCGGCCGCGCGGACGCCGCCGGAGGCAATCACCGGGACCTCGACCGCCGCGGCCATCTCTCGGAGGGCGGCCAGGTTCGGTCCGGCCAGCGTGCCGTCGCGGGCAATGTCCGTATAGACGATCGCCGCTAGCGGCAAGTTGTTCACACGCTTGGCCAGCTCGACCGCCATCGTTTCACTGGTCGACTGCCAGCCGTCGGTGGCCACGCGACCGTCGAGGGCGTCGATGCCCAGGCAGAGCTTGCCCGGGAAGCGTCCGCACATTTCGGCGAACCACTCCGGCTCGCGAACACCGCGCGTGCCGATGACGAGACGAGCCAGGCCCAGCTCGAGCAACTCCTCGATAACTTCTTCGCTGCGAACGCCGCCGCCAAACTGACACGGCACGTCGACCGCTTCGACGATCGCCCTCACGCTCGACCGATTGGTCGCGTGACCGTCGCGGGCCGCGTCGAGATCGACCAGATGCAGACGCTCGGCGCCCTGCTCGACCCAATGCCGTGCCATGCCGGCAGGATCATCGCCGTAGACCGTCTCGCGGGCAAAGTCGCCTTGCGAGAGGCGGACGCAATGCCCGTCGCGTAGGTCGATGGCAGGCCACAACTCGAACGCCACGGAGGCAACTCCCCGAGAAAGCGCGGGTTACAGGACTTGGACGATACCCATTGAGGTGAATTTATGAATATCGCACAGACGCCGACGATCTTCAAGCCGCGCGGCCGCGGGCCGTTACGCCGCGCCACACCGCTCGACGAAGTTGCGGAGGATGAGCTGGCCGTGATGCTGGCTCTTCTCGGGATGGAACTGGGTGGCGAACAGGTTGTCGCGCGCCACGACCGAGCAGAAAGCGCCTCCGTAGTCGGTCGTCGCGGCGATGTCCGTGACCTCGCTCGGCGCGACGTAATAACTATGCACGAAGTAGAAGTGACTGCCGGCGGGAATCTCGTCGAGCAGCGGCGTCGTGCCGGCGGGGTCGACCTGATTCCAGCCCATGTGCGGGACCTTAAACTGTCTCGGCAGCTCGAATCGCACGACTTCGCCTTGGAACAGGCCGAGACCCTCGTGTTCGCCGTCTTCGTAACTCCGTTCGAAGAGGAGCTGCATCCCCAGGCAAATCCCCAACAGTGGTCGACCGGCAGCGGCCGCGTCGCGAATCGGCTCGACCAGATCGCGCTCGCCGAGCGCCTGCATGGCATCTTCGAAGGCCCCCACGCCCGGCAGGATGATCCGCTCGGCCGTGGCGACCTGCTCGGCCCGGTCGGTCACCAGTGCCGCGTGCCCCAGCCGCTCGAGCGCCTTTTGCACGCTGCGGAGGTTGCCCATCTGGTAGTCGACAATGACGATCATCGCGAGGATCTCGGGGCGGTGGCTGCGGCGGGCGAGGTGAAGCTACGTGCTTCTCGGCGCCACGGCGGCGCGGGAGAAGTCGCATTGTAGCCGTCTGACGTCACCGGCGGCAGGCGTTGCCGGGCAGCGACATTCGCGCGACCCTTGAACCGCGAGGGAACCGCCAATCAGGCCGCGCTCGACGGGGCGGGTGGCTCGCCGTCGGGCAAGAGCGACGCCCTTGCGCCCCGCTTTCCTTCGCTGGCGTTGTTATAGAAGCGCTGCGTGGGATAGGCGAAGTCGATGTCGTCGCACTCGCCAAAGGTCCGCAGAACGTCCTCCCACATCTTTTCCGCCACTCCACGGCGTTCCCGCGGTCGCGTCATGAACCGCAGCGTCAGCATGACGCCCGAGTCTTCCACGCTGGTATAGACGATCGGCGTGAACTTCGAGAAGAAGATCATGTACTGGGCCGCGGCCGAGCGGACCTGGCGTTCCGCCTCGGCGGTGAAGTGCAGCGACTGCCGCTCGACAATCTCGACGAGCAACTGCTTCGCCTTTTCCCAGTTGCTTTCGAAGGTGACCAGCACCGGCAACTCGTCCCACACGTAGTCGAACCCCAGCGTGTAGCTGGCCAGCGGTTCGGTGAACACCATGCCGTTGGGAATATTCACGATGCGTCCGGTCGATTGATCGGCGGCGACCCAGTTGCCGACCTCGAGCACCGAGAACTGAAACAGCCGCGTGTCGATCACGTCGCCTCGATACGCGCCGATCTCGATGCGGTCGCCGGTGCTAAAGGGGCGTCGCCAGATGATGAACAGCCAGCCCGCCAGGTTCGTGAGCAGGTCTTTCAGGGCGATCGCCACGCCGGCCGACAACAGGCCGAGAAAGGTCGTCAGCGAGCTGAAACCGCTGATCCAGATCCGCCCCACCACGAGGATCGCCAGAAAGTAGGCGAAGTAGCCGATCGCCTTCCGCCAGCGATAGCGGACACGAAGATTGTGGACGTTGCGATTGACGATCCGCAGAGCCAACAGACGCACCAGTGTCGCCAACAGCACGACCGCGATGCTCAGCTCGATCTTGTGCTGCGTCTCGGGCGAGAAGCCGATCGTCTCGGCGATCCACGCTTCGATGGTTGCGATCCATTCCATGACGCGGTCGCCGGTGCGGCGGCTTCAACCCCCGGTCGACCTAACGGCCGCTCGCGCGTTCCGGATAGACGACCACCTCGATGCGGCGATTCGCAGCGCGGGCTTCGGCCGAGGTGTTCGAGTAGAGCGGATGATTGGCGCCGTGGCCGGCCACGTGCAATTGTCCGGAACGCAGCAGGCCGGCGCCGATCAAGTGGTTGTAGACGGCCATCGCCTGGGCGGTCGAGAGATGATGATTGCTCACCCACGGTCCGCCCGGCTGCTGCTGCGAATTGTCGGTGTGCCCTTCGATGCCGATGATCTGATCGGGATAGGTCCGCGCCAGTTCGCTGGCGATGCGATCGAGCGTCGAGGTGGCACCGCCGGCGAGCGTCGCCGAATTTGCGCCAAACAAGGAACTGGACGCGATCCGCACCCGCACCACGTCGGCATCACGGGCGACCGTTACCCCAGGCAGATTCCACTGAGGCAGTTGCTGGTTCAGGCTGTTGTTCGCCGTAATCACGGCCCCGCCTCGCGAGCGCGTCGCGGCGATCGCTTGCTGAGCCCGCTGTTCGGCGGCGGTGGCCTGATCGCGGGCCTGCACCAGCTGGGCCGTGGTCGTCTTGAGTCGGTCGCGAAGCTTGTCGAGTTCCGCCTGACGGCTGGCCAGCTGATTCTCCAGCAACAGGCGCTGCTGCCGCGAGTCGGCCAGTTGCCGTTCCGTTTCTTCGTTAATGCGATCGAGCGACGAGATCCGCGACTGCAATTGTTGCTGTGGCATCGCGCCGAGTTGCGGCTGCGTGACCACCGGTGCCTGGCCGGTGACGACCGGTTGGCCTTGATAGACCGGCGGCGGCACGAGACCACCCTGTTGGCAGCCCGAGGTCACCGCGACGAGGACCAACGCGATCGACAGCACACGCGAGACGGCTCGCATGGCGAGAGACTCCTCAGTAAAGAGTAGGAACACAACACGTCGACCGTCGTCGGCAAGGGGTGCGAAGCGAGGTCGCCTGGGCAGGCGCGGTCGACAATTGCCGCGGACGGTATCAATGCCCGGAGAGGCTCACAAGGGCAGTTTCCGTCGAGTACCCTGCGGCTAGCGACGCTAGCGGGCCAAGTCCGCGGTGGGATAGACGCCGTAGAAACGCTTGATGAAGTTGCGGTGCCAGAGGGCTGGGGCATGCGGCTCCCATCCCCAGCGGACCAGCAATCGCTCCGAGATTCGCGAGTTCGCCACATCGCACAAGAGGGCGTCGCTGCACTTCAATTCCGCGATCTCGTCGACCAGCGTGGCGGCGCGGCGAAAGGTGCGCAGGGTGCAATCGGCCCCCGAGACCACGTAAATCACGGCCAGAAAATTCGCAAACCGCCGCGGCTGGTTGTAGTAAAGATGACACCAGTCGCCGGGGCGCGTGCGGTGGGTCCAGCGACCGAACAGCCGCGGGCCCAAGGCGGTGACCAGTTTGGGATAGGGTCGCAGGCGAACCTGCACCAGCTGACCCTCGCGGACTTCGATGACGCCGTAACGCCGCCGGCGGAGCACGTCGGCACCTTCGGCCAAGTCGGTCACGCTTTCGAAGAGTCGGGTCATCGTCGCTATTCCGTTACTCGGCTCGGCTCCGCTCCACGCTGGCAAAGTGTAGCTTGCCGCTACGGCCCGCGCCGCCGCAAAAGGCTCCGTCGAAGCCCGCCCCTTTGTCGCCGTCGCTAGCGCCGGTCGAAGATCGCCTTCACGAGTTGCAGGGCCTGCAGCAGTACGATCATCGCCAACAGACAGACACCCAACACCGCGGGAATCCACAGGCCCATCGAAAAGTAGCGGGAAGCTTCCTGCCAGATGGGTGACCAATAGACCAGAATCGTCAGCGCCGCCCCGCAGAGGAACGGACCGTAGGGGATTTCGGATTCGCTCTTGATCAGCAAGTTGACGACGCCAAACACGAGTCCGACCATGGGGGCCAGGAAGAAGACCAAGATCGCCGGTTGCCAGCCCAGGAACGTCCCGATCATGGCCATCAAGGTGACGTCGCCGAAGCCCATCGCCTCGCGGCGCAAGACCCACTGCCCGATCAGTCGCACTGTCCAGACGATGCCGCCCGCCACGACGAGTCCGACCAAACTGGTCATCAGTCCCGCCCACCGCGCGTCGCCCGCGAATCGTGCCGCCACAATTGCGGCCGAGCCGATCAACCACATGCCCAGCACGATCCGCGTGCCCAAGTTGCGGACGATCGTCGCCAAAAAGTAACGTGTGGCTCGGGCGAAGCCATATCGCCCGTACCAGACGCGGGGCAACAGCCAGAAGCACCACAGCGCGTAGCACCCCAGGGCAATGGCCAGCGAAGGGCCGCTGCCGGCGGCGAGCCAGTCGAGCGGCCAGGCGTTTGGCGTGGCGACGTGCAGCGGTTCCAGAACCCTGCCCTTGCTCGCGACGTCGACCGTTCCGCCGGGCAGCAGCGACCACGGCCAGACCGTGGCCAAGGCCAGGCCGATCAGCGTGCCGGGCACGGTGATTCCGTCGGGGATGGTCTTCTCGTCGAAGTCGATCAACGTGGCGACCAACATCAACGCCAGCAACAACGCGTGACTGATGAAGCCGGCCGTCAGCACTTCCCAGGTGACCGCTACGGGGAACGTGAGCGACGCAAGGAGGGGCGATCCCGCCGGCGGTAGCAGCGCCGCCTGATCGACTTCCCACCAGTAGAGCGCGGCCAGACCAATGCCCGCGGCGAGTTCCACGAGGAGCGGACGAATCCAAAAGCCAGGTCCGTGAATCGCCGCCTCGCGACGCAGCGGCAACCAGCCGAAGATCGGCACGCAGTCGAGCCAAGTGCGCGGCGCGGCGCCGGGGGGCGCCTTGGACCAGGGGCTGATCGAGCGTTGGTGCCAGGCCAGGCGATAGGTCGCCAGGTTCAGAAAGCTGGCGGTCACCGCGCCGATGACAAACAGCAGCGCCAGACGAAACTCGAACGACAGGGCCGCCAACATGCTCACGTCGATTACCCGCTTTGTGCTTCGAGGCCCAGCCGCTCGATAATTTCGTGGACCACGCGGGCCACGTCCTTACCCTCGGTATCGACCTCGAGATCGGCACACTCGCGGTAAATCGGTTCGCGCTCGGCCAGGACCTGCCGGATTTCCTGCAAACCCCCGTCCGCCGTTAAATTCGGACGTTGCTCGGCGGTGGCCGGGTCGGCCGAGAGGCGAGTCAAGATTGTCTCAGCCGCCGCGGTCAGCCACACCACGCGGGTCGTGGCAGCGGCCAAGGCCCGGCGATTCTCCTCACGAAGCACCGCCCCGCCCCCTAAGGAAACGACGCGACCCGGTTCCGCCAGCGCCGCCATGACCGCGGCCGTCTCGCGATCGCGAAACGACTTCTCGCCGTCGGCGGCAAAGATCTCGGCGATGGAGCGCCCCGCGCTGGCCACGATGTCGATGTCGGTGTCGCAGGTGGGCCAGCCGAGACGTGCTGCCAGAGCCTGCGCGACCGTTGTCTTGCCGGTGCCCCGATAGCCGATCAGACAGATTGAACTGCCGCGCTCCGCATGAGGGTGATCTGTGCTTGCCATCGTGGGGCCGACCTTTCGCTCGCGAACTGCCGGATCACCTAGACGCGGGCCGGACCGATGGCGCGGCGCAGCGTTTCGCGCATCAAGTCGAGCGGCGCATTGTGTCCGGTAAACAACTTGTACTGCAGAGCCGCCTGACGGATGAACATGTCGAGACCCGAGACGACGGTGCACCCCTGGCTGCGGGCTTCCTTCGCCAGCAAAGTCGTTTCGGGGTTGTAGACGGTATCGAACACGACCATCGAGGGCTTCAAGTGGTGTTTGGCCAACGGCGTCTCGTCGACGTTCGGATGCATGCCGATCGGCGTCCCGTTGATGAGAATGTCGCAGCCGGTCCCTTGCCGGGCCGACCACCGCACCGTCTGGCAATCAAAGTGCTTGGCCAACTCTTCGGCCCGCTCCTGGGTGCGACCGCAGATCTCGACGCGGGCGCCGCGCCGCGCGAGGGCATAGGTCACCGCCCGGGCGACGCCTCCCGAGCCGAGCACCAGGGCATTGCGGTCGCGGAGAAAGTCCTCGTTCTCCGCGCCGTGCATCTGGTGTGCCAGGCTGTCGAGCACGGCCCGCGCGTCGGTGTTGTAGCCAACCCGTCCCTCGTCGGTCATCACGATCGTATTGAGGGCCCCAATCTCGCGCACCGCGCGGTCCATCTTGTCGACAAACTTGATCGCCGTTTCCTTGTGCGGAATGGTAACACTCACGCCACGAATTCCCAGCTTGGGGGCGTCCTCGAAGAACTCGGCCAGGTTGTTGGGCGGGACGCGAAACGGCAGATAGACCGCATCGATGCCCTGTTCGTGCAACGCGGCATTATGAATCAACGGGCTGAGGCTGTGTCCCACCGGATCGGCGATCACCGCATAGACGTCGCTGTTGGCGTTGATCTCGTTGTAGTGGTACACCTCGCACATTTCCTGGTAGCTAAGCTGCCCGGGAGCCAGCGCCCGTTCGTGATGAAAGGTGGCGAAGGTGAAGGGCGAGCCGAACTTGCCTGCCAGAATCCGCGAGGGCGTGCCGATCTCGCCCATGCACAGCCCGATGGTCGGCTGCTTTGCCGACTTGACGAGCTCGAGCATTCGCACGTTGTCGCGCGGGGTGTTGGCCATCGTCGCGATCTTCACGATGTCGGCGTCTTGCGCGGCCAACCGTGCGTGAATCGCGTCGAGGTCGTCGGGCGTCTTCTCGAAGTTGTGGTAGCTCACGATCCGCTTCGTCTTGCCGAACCGCGGGATGAGTGCCGCCGTGTCTTCTTCCAGATCGACGAAGTCGACGCCCTCGGCAATCGCCATACGGAGAATCTGCACCCGATCTTCTTCCGAACCGGCGAAGCGACCGCCGTCCACTTCGCGGCGACAGGTGGCGATGATCGGCGAGGGGCGGCCCTCGAGCAGCTTCTTGATCTGGACCGTGCCCGCGATGTAGTCGAGACGCATCTCGACCAGCGTCGCTCCTGCGTCGACCAGCTGCTTGTGCTCGGCCATCATGTGGCGCAACCGGCTGCGCCCGATCGATACGCAGATCATTTTGAAACGACCCCAAATAGCTGCTTGAGGGAGAATCCTCGCGAGTGCCGATTATACCTTGCCCGCGCGCCCGGACCGACGCCCCGACGCGAACCGCGGAAACGGCTCAGGTTCGCTTGAACTGTTTGTCGAGTTGTTCCCGCGAAAAGACGAGCGACGTCGGACGGCCGTGGGGGCAGTGGTGGCTGTCGTCGACCAGATGCCGCTGCTCCAGCAGCGCCGTCACCTCGCCGGGCCGCAGCCGGTCGCCCGCCTTCACGGCCGCTTTGCAGGCGATCATATGCAACAGCTCGTCCAACAAATCGCGCGGCTCGGGCGGCTTTCCACCCGCCGTCAGCTGATCGGCCAGGCTACGCAGCAGCTCGCCCGGGTTCCAATTGGCCAGCATTGCCGGGTAGCTCGAAATCAAGATCGTGTTGCCGCCGAACGGCTCCACCTCGACGGCCAGTTGTCGCAACAGTTCGCGCGACTCGATCACGGCCGCCGCCTCCTCGGCCGAAAGATCGACCGGTTCAGGCACGAGCAGGCTCTGGGTTTCCAAATCGCCGCTCGTCACCTTCTCGCGAATCTGTTCGTAGAGAATGCGCTCGTGCAGGGCGTGCTGGTCGATCACCACGATCCCGTCGTCGCTCTCGGAGATCAGATAGCGATCGAGCACCTGCATGCCCGTCGGACGGCCTTCCATGGCGGCCGCGCCGGTGGGGGCCGTCGCAGACAGGCCGGGCTCGTGCTCAGCCGTCGAGTCCCGTGACGAAGCCGCCGCGGAAGTTGGCGAGGTCGACATTTGAGGGCCCGTCACTTCGGCAACCCAGGCGGGATCGAGGCGATTCAGCTCCAGTGGGCGCCGCTCGGTCGGACCTATCGTCGCCGCCCCACCGGGCATCGCTCCGCCGGCGATTGGCGGCAGCTCCGCCCGCCGCTCGGCCAGTTCCGCGGTGGCCCAAGAGACGACCTCTTGCCGCAGCGACTCGGTCTTCTCCGCGTCGTGGGCCGACGCGGGGCTCTGCGTGTCGACCGGTTGCAGCTGGGCCGTCAGATCGGTGGTCAGGAAACGCGTCCGCAGTGTGCCGAGCAGCTGCCGATAGATCTGACCCGAGTCGCGAAAGCGCACCTCCAGCTTGGTGGGATGCACGTTCACGTCGACCAACTCAGGCGGCATCTCGAATCGCAAGAACGAAATCGGATAGCGGCCCGTCAGCAGCAGACCCCGGTAGGCCTCGGCTAGCGCGTGCTGCAAAGAGCGATCGCGAATGAAGCGGCCGTTGAGCAGCAAGTATTGCATCTTGTTGTTGGCCCGCGAATGGCTCGGGTGGGCCACGTAGCCCGCCAGACGTACGTCGTCTTCGCGGCTATCGACGGCGATCAGGCTCTCGGCAATCGCGGGATCGACGAGTGCCTCGATCCGCTGGCGCCAGTTCTCGGCCGGCGGCAAATCGAACACGACGCGATCGTTGTGCGCCAGGGTGAAGTGAATCTGCGGCTGCGCCAGCGCGATCCGCGTGAAGGCCTCGCTGATGTGCCCCATTTCGGTCTGCGTTGTGCGAAGAAACTTTCGCCGCACCGGAGTATTGAAGAGCAGATCGCGAACTTCGACGATCGTCCCCAGCGGGCATCCGCAGGGAGCGGCCTCGCCGGCGGCCCCGCCCGCGACTTCGAGTTCCACCCCGCCGGCCGCATCGGCCGTGCGACTGCGGATCCGCAATCGGCTCACCGAGGCGATCGAAGCCAGGGCCTCGCCGCGGAAGCCGAGCGTGCCGACGCGAAACAGATCGTCGTCGCTCTCGATCTTGCTCGTGGCGTGACTGGTGACGGCCAAGGCGAAATCGTCGGCCGCAATGCCGCCACCGGTATCGACGACGCGGATCAGTTGAGTGCCCCCCTGCTCGATGGCCACGTCGATCCGCGACGCGCCCGCGTCGACGCTGTTCTCCATCAGTTCCTTGACGACGCTGGCCGGGCGTTCGATCACCTCACCGGCGGCGATCTTGTTAACGACGTGCGGGGGCAGTTGCTGTATCTTTCCCATCGAATCCATTCTCGAGCGTGTCGTGTTGTCGGTTGCCGTCGCGAAAAGCTGCGGCCGGCGAGGACGAACTATTGAGCCCTGCGCAGCCAATGAACCAGGCCGACCAGCGGGAGGCCGGCATTCCAGCCATCACCGCCGCGGCGAAGGGCTCTTTAACAACGCAGCCATCAATAAAGCCGATACTCCTTAATCTTGCGGTAGAGCGTCCGCTCGCCGATGCCCAGTAGCCGGGCGGCCTCCTCGCGATTGCCGCCCGTGAAATTGAGCGTCTCGGCGACGAATTGTTTCTCCAGCTCGACCAGCGGCCGACCCACCAGTCCGCGAAGCGTGGTGCCGTCGCCATCGGCGGCCACCTCGCCCGGCTCGGTGAACTCATCCGGAAGATCGTCGAGCGAGAGCACGCCGTCGACGTCCACCACGACCATGCTCTCGATCGTATTGCGCAGCTGACGCACGTTGCCGGGCCAGTCGAAAGCCATCAATCGTCGCCGCGCGGCCGTGGCCATGCTCTTGATCGTCTTGTTGTGCCGCTGGGCAAACTGCTTCATGAAGTAGTCGATTAACAGCGGAATGTCCTGGCTCCGTTCCGACAACTTGGGCAGCTGCACCGAGACGACCTTCAAGCGGTGGTACAGGTCGCGGCGAAAGCTGCCATCTGCGAGCGACTGTTCCAGGTCGCGATTGGTGGCCGACAGCAGTCGCACGTTGACCTTGATCGGATTGTTCGACCCGACCCGCGTGATCTCGCCGTTCTCCAACACCCGCAACAGCTTGATCTGGGTCGGCAGCGGCATGTCGCCCACTTCGTCGAGAAAGAGCGTGCCGCCGTTGGCGAACTCGAATTTGCCGACCCGATCGGCCGAGGCGTCGGTAAAGGCCCCTTTCACGTGGCCGAACAGCTCGCTTTCCAGGATGTTCTCCGAGAGCGCCGCGCAGTTCAGCGCCACGAACGGTTTGTTTGTGCGGGGACTGTTGTGATGAATCGCCTGGGCGACCAGCTCCTTGCCGGTGCCGGTGGCGCCTTGGATCAGCACGGTGGCGTCGGTCGGGGCGATGCGGCGAAGCTTCTCGATCACGGCGTTCATTTGAGGGCTGCTGCCGATCACGCCCTCGAAGCCGAATTTTTCGTCCAGCCGCCGGTGCAGTTCCACGTTGTCGCGTTTCAGGCGCAGCGCCTCGGCCGCTTTCTCGACGACGGTCCGCAGATGTTCGATGTCGAGCGGCTTGAGCAGATAGTTGAAGGCCCCCTGCTGCATGGCCGCCACCGCCGACGGCACGGTTCCGTGACCGGTAACTAGGATCACCTCCACTTCGGGCAGCGATTCCTTGGCCCGCCGTAAGATCGCCAGCCCGTCGACCTCGGGCATCATCAGGTCGGTAATGACCAGGTCGACGCTTCCCTTTTCGACGAGTTCCGCTCCCGCGGGTCCCGACGTGGCGACCCGGCAGTGGTAGCCGACGCGTTCGAGGCTCTCGGCCACGGCCGAGGCATGCGGCTCGTCGTTGTCGACGATTAGAATCGACAGCGTGGCGGCATCGGCGTCGCTCGGTTCTGCAATTTCCGCGTCGGTAGACATAGCCGCGATGGTACCGCATTGCCGGGCGAGCGACCAGCCGCCGGCGCGGCGGCAGGGCGCTGCCCGTCGACCAAAAAAGCCAGAGCGACGAACGTTTTCCTGCGACCCACACAACGTGATGCGTCACTCCGCCGTCAGCCGCGGCGGCACCGGCAGCTCGATCGTAAACTGGCTGCCGCGGCCGACGTCGCTTTGGACGTGCAGCGTGCCTCCATGAGCCTCGACGATCTTGCGCGTCGTCGGCAGTCCCAGGCCGCTGCCACCTGGCTTCGTTGAATAGAAGGCGTCGAATGCGCGGGTGAGCGTCTTGCTGTCCATGCCGCAGCCGGTGTCGATCAGGTCGAGCGCGACGCGTCCGCCGGTCATGCGGGTCCGCAACACGAGTTGGCCACCGTCGGGCATCGACTGCTGGGCGTTGAGTACCAGGTTCAACAGCGCCGAACGAAACGTGTCGGCGTCGAGCAGAACGCTCGGCAGGTCGGCGTCGAGAAACTGCAGCACCTCGATGTTCATCTCGGCCGCCGTGGGGGCGAAGAACTCGAGCACCTGCGCGACGAGCTGGTTGAGATTCGTCGGCCGCAGATGCGGATGTCGCACCTTGGCATAATTCAGAAAGTCGTCCAGCAAGTCCTGCAGCCGCTGGCACTCGCGCTGCACGACCGCGAGCTTCGCGGCGGCCCGACGTTCCTTGGGTGTCTGCGCCGCGGTGAAATCTTCGTTGAGCAATTCCAGATTCAGGCGAATCGTGGAGAGTGGATTCTTGATCTCGTGGGCCAAGCCGCCGACGAGCGTGGCGAAATCGGCATACTGTTTTTCCAGTCGCCGCGCGGTTTCGACCGCCGGGTCGACGGCGTCAGGATCGCGGGGCGAAGGTTGCTCGGCGGGCTGGGACATAGCCTTCATGATGCGACAGCGAAGGTCGCTTGGCAAGAAAACGCGGCGGCGTGAGATGATATCCACCCCACGAAAAAACGCCCGCCGGACCGAGTGGATTTCGACCGACGGGCGTGTGTGTTCAACTCGCGGGCTAGCCGCTTCGCTGCGACTCGGCGGACCGGCTTACGATTCTTCCGAGGAGGCGCCGGCCAACTCCTGCTGGGCGGCACGCCGACTCAGCTTCACGCGATCCTGCTCGTCGACGGCGATGACCTTCACCTCAATCTCATCGCCGACGTTGCAGACGTCGGTCACGCTGCCGACATAATCGTCCGACAGCTCGCTGATGTGGCAAAGGCCGTCGCGACCCGGCAAGATTTCGATGAAGGCACCAAAGTCCTTGACGCTGCTCACGCGACCCTTGTAAATCTTGCCGATCTGCACGCTGGCCGTGAGGGCTTCGACCTGGGCCAGGGCCTCTTCGGCGTCGACCTGGTTGTTGCTGGCGATGGTCACCACGCCGTCGTCGTCGACTTCGATAACCGTGCCGGTCTTCTCCTGCAGGTTACGGATGTTCTTGCCGCCCGGTCCGATGAGCATGCCGATCTTTTCGGGATCGATCTTCGTCCGCAGCAACCGCGGGGCCCAGCCCGAGGTGTCTTCGCGCGGCGAAGGAATTGCGGTCAGCATCGTACGCAGGATTTCCATCCGCGCCTCGCGCGACTGGGCCAAAGTGGCCCGCATGATCTCTTCGCTGATGCCGTTGATCTTCAGATCGAGCTGAATGCCGGTGATGCCGTTCTGCGTACCGGCGATCTTGAAGTCCATGTCGCCGAAGTGATCTTCGTCGCCCAGGATGTCGGTCAACAGCGTCCAGTCGTCACCCTCTTGCACGAGGCCGACCGAGATTCCGGCGACGGGATTGCTGATCGGCACGCCAGCGGCCATCAGGCCCAACGTGGCTCCGCAGACCGACGCCATCGAACTGGAACCGTTCGATTCCAGAATGTCGGAGATCACACGAATCGTGTAGGGGAACTGCTCGGGGTCGGGAAGCACGGGATTGACGCTCCGCTCGGCCAACGCACCGTGGCCGATCTCGCGACGTCCCGGTCCGCGAATCGGACGGCACTCGCCGACCGAGAACGGCGGGAAGTTGTAGTCGAGCATGAACTTCTTCGAATATTCCTCGAACAGCCCGTCGACCCGTTGTTCGTCGCGGCCGGTACCCAGCGTCACGGTGACCAGGGCTTGCGTTTCACCACGTTGGAACAAGGCCGAACCATGCACGCGCGGCAGCAAGTCGACCGCACATTCGATCGGTCGCAACGTATTCGTGTCGCGACCGTCGGGTCGCGTGCCGGAGAGGATCAGGTCGCGGACGATGCGGCCTTCCAGGTCGTGCCAGGCGTTCTTGAACGCCCCCACGTCGATGGCGCCGTCGGCGTCCGGGTCGGGGATTTCGGCGGCGAAGACTTCGTCGAACAGCGCCGAGCAGGCCTCGGCCCGGTTCAACTTGCCTTCGGTTTGCTTGGCCGTCTTGAAGCGGTCGTAGTACTTCTCGGACAGCATGTCGAGCAGCCCATCGGGCTCGGGAATGTCGTACTCGGCTTTCACCACGTTGGCCTTGCGGGCCAATTCTTCCTGCAGCTCGCAAAGCTCGACGATGATCTTGTGGCATTCCAGCACCGCCTCGATCATCAGATCTTCCGGCATTTCGCGGGCGAAGCCTTCGATCATCGCCACGGCTTCCTTCGTGCCCGAGACGATCAGGTCGAGCTCGCTGAGCTCGAGATCGTCGTGCTTCGGAAAGGGCACGAACTTGCCGTCGATATAACCCATCCGCACGGCGGCGGCCGGTCCTTCGAACGGCATCGGCGACACGCACAGCGCGGCGGAGGCTCCGTTCATGGCCAACACGTCGGCGTCGTTCTGGCGATCGCTCGCCACCACGATGGCCTGTACCTGGACCTCGTCCTTGAACCAAGACGGGAACAAGGGCCGAATCGGGCGATCGATCAGTCGCGAGGTGAGCGTCTCCTTCATCGTGGGACGACCTTCGCGCTTTAAAAAACCGCCGGGAAACTTTCCTGCGGCGGCCGTTCGTTCGCGATAGTCACACGTGAGCGGGAAGAAATCGATGCCTGGCCGCGGACTGCCGGTCGTCGCGGCACAAAGGACGACCGTGTCGCCATAGCGAACCAGGCAGCTACCCGAGGCCTGCTTGGCCAACATGCCGGTTTCCAGGGAGAACGTCTGCGAGCCAATCTGTTTTTCTACAACTACTTTTTCCAACTTTCTGACCTTCCTACAAAAACAACTTTCTTGGTTTGATCTTCGTCACAGGCACGGCAGCGCGCCCGTGGCGGACGTATCGCCTACGGCGAGATCTTTGACCCGACCGTATCGTTTGCCTGACCGCGAAAGGGCTCAGCGGTCGTGCCGGTCGCAGCCGACGACTTGCTACTTGCGGATTTCCAGACGGCGAATGATATCCAAATAGCGCTGTGGATCGATCCGCTTGAGATAATCCAACAGACGTCGCCGACGACTGACCATGGCCAAGAGACCGCGGCGCGAGGCGTAATCCTTACGGTGCGTCCGCATGTGCTCGGTCAGCGAATTGATGCGACTCGTGAGAATCGCAATTTGAACCTCCGGCGAGCCGCTGTCTTGCTCACTGCGCCGGTGTTCCCCGATCAGTTCTGCTTTTCGCTCTTTGGTAATCGACATCGACTTCCGCTATCCTTCCAACATGGCCCCGCTTACGGCTAGCCGGGGACCTCGGCGTCCGACAAATCCACGCTCCGACGATTCATTAACGCGCGAACCGGCGGGATTCTGGCGACGAACGACGCTGCCCCCGCCAAGGCTCCGACGCCAAGCGGTCCCGCGACTTCCCGCGTAAGTCCAGTATTCTAACAGTTTTCCGACACCTCGCAACCGGACTCGGAGCCCGCAGAATCCACTCGCTCGCGGGGGCGCCCGGCGGCGTTTTGCCCCGCCTGGGCCAGCCGAATTCAACGCATCCCGGCCGCCGCTCCGTCACGGCGCGGCCGATGGCGAGATCGAGCCAGAGGTCCCGCGCCATGCGTCGACCTGCAGCTCGCCCCGGTCCCCGTGCGCCGGTGGGCCATCGCCCAAGGCATCCGCCGCCGATGGCTCGCTCGCCCCGAAGGAACGGTTCGCGGTGATGATCACGCGGATGGCCCCGTGTTGCGAGGTATGGAGGAGACGCCCCTCGGACTGGCCGGGCGTGGTATAGGCGGCTTGGACCGCCGACAGATCGAGCCCACGCCGCCCGCTGACCACCGTCCACTCGGGCCGGCACCAGGCGGCGAACCCGGGCGGATTGCTGCGGGCACTGCCGTGGTGCGGGGCCAGCAGTACGTCGCAGTCCCAAGGCTCCTCGGCCATCACGTCGTCGGCACCGGGCGATTCCAAATCGCCTGGCAGCAGGATCCGCCGCCCGGCGTACTCGATCGCCAAGACAATACTGTTGGCATTGTCGACGCGATCGCGCCGAAAGGCCGGCACGCCTTGCCGGGTGGGATGAAGTACCTCGATCTGCACGTCTCCGCCGGCCAGCTGGTCGCTGGCGTGAATCGTGCGCACCGGTACGCCAGCCGCCTCGAGCGAGCGGAACAACTCGGCGACGGCCGGCTCGACGTCGGGACGCTGCGCTGCTCGTTGCATCGCCGGCGAGATGTAGACGACGCCCACCGAGAACTGTTCGAGCAGCTGCGGCACCCCGTTGTAGTGGTCGACATCGGCGTGCGAAATCACGATCGCGTCGATGTGCGTACGGCCCTGCGACCAAAGATAGGACGCCACCGTACTGGCCGCACGGCCCGGCGAGCCGAGTTGTCCGGCGTCGTAGAGCAGCACGCGGTCGTCCGGCATTTCGAGCACCGTCGCGCACCCGTGGCCGACGGCCAGAAACGTACCGCGAAGTTGATGGTCCGGTCGCGTGAACCAAGGTGCCATGAATCCGACGGCAATCCAGGCGCCCAGCAGCGCGAAACACCACCGCGTCGGCGGTCGCCAGTGCGGCAAGAGCGCCCAGGCGATCAGCGCGGCATAGAAGACGATAAGCCACCAAGGCTGTGGTCCCGCCACCCAGAAGTAGCTGCCCGGCAATCGTTCGGTCGCGGTGACGATCGTGTCGAGCACAGCGATGCTCGCGTGACAGACGGCACCAAAGAAACTCGCCAGCGGCGGAGCGAGCCAACCGGTTACCAAGACGCTCAAGCCTGCTAACAGCGCGCCGGCCAGTGGCAGGTAGAGAAGCGGAGTGACCAGCACCCCGGACGGCGAGACGATGTGGACGCGGTACATCACAAGCGGCAAGGCGACGAGCCAGATGACCAGGCCGGTTAGGGTAACGCGCCAATACCAGCGCCCGACCCAGCGACCGACCTGCGTGGGCCACGGTCGGCTCGCCTCGATGAGCCGTGTCAGGGCGTCCTGCTGCTGCCACCGTGTGAAGGCTGGGGCGGCCGCCACCAGTGTTCCCACCGCCAGAAAGGAAAGCTGGGTTCCCATGCTGAAGAGTTCGAGTGGTTGCAGCACCAGTACGATCAAGCCGGCCGCGGCCAGCGTGTTGAAGCGGAACGACCGCCGCCCCAGCTGCAGCGAGAAGCAGAATACGACGACGATCGCCGCCGCCCGCAGGACCGGAGGCCGGGCGTCGGCGAGTAGCGCATAGCCGAGCGTCAGCAGCATGATGCCGGGCAGCACGACGCGCTGCGGCAGCCACCCCACCCGCAACAGCAGCAAGAGGGCCGAGGCCAGAATGCCGATGTGCAAGCCCGAGATCGCCAGCAGATGGATCGTCCCGGTCCGCACGAAGGCCTGACTCGTATCGCGCGGCACGCCACTGCGTTGTCCCAGCAGCACCGCCGCGGCCAGGGCGGACCGGCCACGCCCCACGTTCTCGAAAAGCTCTACCTCGCCTGCCGCACGGAGGCGGGCCAGCACATTTCGCGGACTCCACGAGCGACTGCCTTCGATCCGCGTGATGCAGTCGGGGTAGCTGGCGAACAGCCGCGTCGTTTCACGTCGCCGACGCGCGTAGGTGCGGACGTCGACCTGGCCCGGGTTGAGCGGGGGTGGCGGCTGCGACAACTGCGCAAAGACCTGCAACCGATCGCCCGGTCGAATGCCGAGCAGATGCCCGTCGACGGTCAGCGTGGCGTTGCCAGTGACGGGACGCCACCGGGCGCGGTCGCGAATCGCCTCGACCTCGATCACCAGACGGCTGCGTTCAAAGACGGGGCCTGCGTGGAGCGGCGTCGCCTCGGCGACCGGGATACGCTCGGGCGCGCGCGTGGCCCGCGCTCGCAGACAGGTCGGCTCGCTCTCAATGCGGGCGAAGCGGGCGAGGTCGGCTTCGCCGTAGAGCCTCGCTTGCGTGTGATGCCAGGCCGCTGCCGAAAGGAATACGGCCAGCAGCAAACAGGCGGTCGCCCGTCGGGATCGTGCCCGATGCCAGGCGATCCACCACGCAACAAGCAGGGTCGCGGCCGCCGTCCACGCCAGTGACGGCGGAACGACCAGAAAGCGATCGAGGACCAGCCCGGCGCAGTAGACCAGCAAGACCACCACCAGCGGCTGATGCGCGCTCGCCGTGGCCGACTCCCGCTCGCTGTGCCCCGCGACCATCGCCATGGCCGCAGCATACCAGAATCGCGGGGCGGGACGCCTTTCTTGGGACCCCAAAATCCGCGAAAGCGGGCTGCCACTCGACCGAGTCTTCGCCGTTTCTGCCGCGGCCGACCGCCAAGTTGGTCGCCGTACAGACCGGCAATTAGACTCGAAAGGAGAGACGGAAGGCCCTGCCCGCCGGGCCATGGGCGGCAGCTCTCCCGACCGCACGACAACGCTCGGCAAACCAGGGCGATAGGGATAGAAGAGGTCGCAGGAATTCGACGATGCGCACGCTCCTGATCACGCTTGTTGCTTGGCTCGCCTACGCCGCGCCGCTGCTGGCCCAGGTTGACGGTCCGGACGAGGCGACCAACCCGGACGAGCAGCAGGAAGACAAACGGCTGCAACTCGGTCAGCGGGTGATGCTCGACCGTTCCCCGGGCGGGGAGTTATCACGTGGCACGCTGCTGACCATCTTGGCGATCGACGGCGAACGACTTCGGGTCTGCCATCTTGCCCCGCGCTGGCTCGACCAAGACGCCGTGCTCGATCTGGCCGCCGCCTACGAGAAGCTCAAGCAGGAGCTGGCCGACAACCCGCGCGACGTCGAGCTGCACGTCGCCCTGGGGAACGTCTATCGCGGGCAGTGGTTGTTCGACGCCGCGGTCGAGAGCTACTGTCGTGCCCTGGCGCTCGACGCCGATCATCCTGGTGCTCGTCGCGGTCGCGCGGAGGCGTACTACTTCGCCGTGGGATCCGAGTACTGTCTGGCCGATCTCGACCCACTACTGCGAGATCATCCGGACGACGCCCGCGCGCTCTACTTTCGAGGTTCGGTGCTCGCTTGCCGCGACGCCCTGGACGAGGCCGCCGCAAGTTTGGATGCCGCGATCAAGGCGGCCCCCGAGTATGTGTCGGCGTACGTGGCCCGGGCCGAGGTCCGCTGGCGCTCGGGCGACATCGAGGCCGCCATGGCCGACTACGACGAGGCGCTACGACTCTGCGCGGCGGCGACCGACGCGTATGTCGGACGGGCCAC
>ERZ869936.331-NODE-331-length-47856-cov-20.078429_pt1 | contig 47856 bp, 49 predicted proteins | sample MGYA00520876_ERZ869936 | MGnify/ENA primary metagenome ERZ869936 (study PRJEB32218, sample SAMN09650985) | biofilter metagenome | isolation source: enrty point of leading RO module | place: Saudi Arabia: Thuwal, RO plant located on Red Sea | collected 2016-02-17 ... | reverse complement strand
ATGCGGGAGACTGCGCTTCGATCTGATCAGTCGGAGGCGTAAACCTCTATCTCGACCGCCCCGGTATTTCCACCGGTCGAAGACTCGACATCAAAACGGATCAGATCAGCAGTGGCGACCAACTCGACGGGATCGTCCCCGGCGGGGAATGGCCCGAATGTCTCTTCGCCGATGGTGACGGTGAACGTCTCGGTGATGGAGGATCCATCGGACATCGAACGGGTACGGAAGGCGACGGCGACGATCGATGTCTCGCCTCCCAGGTCCAGCGTGAGATAGGCGTCATCACCATCTCCGTTCGAAGACCACTCGGTCGTCGGGTCGCCGTCTATCGCATTCGAAGCGGCGAAGCTGGATGAGAACTCGGAGCTGACCTCGGCAACCGAGGCTTGCGTCGCCACATTTGTTCCCGGAGCTGTTGACTCCGACGCCGGAGGCGTCCGGAAGGTCATTGTCTCGGATGCGTAAATGTTGCCCTCCGAGTCCGACCCTTGGAGCCGATATGAGTACTCCGTTTCCGGCTCGAGCCCTCCCATCAGCGGTCCATGCTGGCTGTGTGCGCCGCCTCGCATGTCGTCGTCCGTGGCGATCATCCCGAAATCTCCGTCCGTGCCATACACCACTGCGCAAACGACCGGGACGGTTGTCTCGACCCGCAGGATGGCGGAGGTCGCAGACGCATCGAAGTCGATCGTCACTTCGGAGGCCTGGATCTCTTCGAATGGGAGCACCGGTGCTACTGAGGCACTCCCGGCGCAGGCAGCTGTGCACAGAGCGAGGATGGCGACGAAGGGGAGGCGGATGACTTTGGCTGGGGACCGCATCACCACTCAGGCTAACGGTGGCTCAGGGTTGATCCAGAGTCAGCCCGACTCGAGCCGGCCGGGTGACCCAGGGCCAGACCTGGCACGCCCGACCTCTATGGCAAAGATGACACCGGCGGCGGTCCCGGCGAGCACGCCTGGGGAGGCCTGCGGCCGCACCGCTTGTACGAGACGTGCCGGGAGGGTCATGCCGACGGCAGTATGGACTGTCGCTCAAGCGAAGCGAGGTCAGGATTCTCGGATTTCGCGACCGAAATAGACGAGAAACCTGCTTGACCTACAATTGCGCCCTTAGCTGCCACCGGACGGGGTTCGATGTTCGGTGGCTTTGTGTCGAAAGGGATGACTCCATGGACCACCACTCGCTTCGCGAAGGGCTATTGAGACTCGCCGCCAACCATCGCTGGACCTGGAAGTTCTCGGCTCGCTCGCTGCTCGACTCGCTTCCCGGCTCGGCTCCCGGACGGCATCCCTTCGAAGTGGCCAGCCAGATGTCACAGTCGGAGCTCGAGGAATACGCATCCAACGGGGATCACGTCTCTGCGCTGAGCGCCGAGCTGGCCGACCTCGAAGCAATCGTCAGAGATGCCCCTGCACCACGCATCGCCTACTGCTCGCCCGAGTTCGGGATCACGGCACGACTTCCGCAATACTCGGGTGGGCTGGGAGTCCTAGCCGGCGATCATCTGAAGGCAGCAAGCGACGCAAAGCTGCCTTTGGTGGGCGTCGGGCTGTTCTACCGGGAAGGATTCTTTCGACAATTCATCGAGGACGGCGGCCAGGCCGAGCGTTACGTAGTCCAGGACCCTGCCCTGATCGGCGCCCGCGACACCGGACAGGTCGTGACCGTGCCCATGCCCGGGCGTGAGGTCTCGGCAAAGATCTGGGTCCTGGAGGTGGGCCGTGTCCATCTTGTGCTTTTGGACACCGATGTCGAAGGGAACGGGGCGGAGGACAGGGCGATCACCGACCGGCTCTACGGTGGAGACAGACGGCATCGCCTCGAACAGGAGATGGTGCTCGGAGTAGGCGGATCGCGGGCGCTCGAGGCATTGGGAATGGAGATCTCGGTCTTCCACCTGAACGAGGGTCATGCCGGATTCCTCACATTGGATCTGATGGACCGAGTGATGAATGGGGGGAGCCTCGCAGAGGCCATCGAGTCGGTCCGGTCAAGTCTCGTCTTCACGACCCACACTCCTGTTCCGGCCGGAATAGATCGCTTCCACGCAGACCTCATCACCCCTTATCTCGCACTTTGGGCTGAGCGTTGGGGAACGGACCTCGCACAGGTCTGGGAGCTAGGGGCCGACCCGGAGCATGCGGATAGCTTCAATATGGCAGCACTGGCCCTCAGGCTATGCCGCCAGGCGAATGGGGTCTCGCAGCTCCACGGTGAGGTCAGTAGGAACCTGTTCTCCGGTGTGGGCATGGGCGACTCGATAACCCATGTCACCAACGGGGTGCACGCCCGAACCTGGGTCTCCGAAGAGGGGCAATCCGTTTTCGACGAAGTAGCCGGCACGTCGTGGGACTCCGGCGACGTCGATGCCTGGCAGCGGATCGCGCAACTCGACGGCGAGCGCATCAAAGCGATCAAAGATGCGAATGTGGCGCATCTTGCCGACTTGGTGGGCGCTGCGACGGGGCACAAACTGCGTCCCGACTCGCTGGTGATCGGGTTTGCTCGCCGTTTTGCACCATACAAGAGGGCCGCGCTCCTATTCGAACAAGAGGACGCCCTGACCGATCTGCTCGACGACCAGGACCGCCCTGTGCACTTCCTCTACGCGGGCAAGGCACACCCGATGGACGAGCCCGGCAAAGAGCTGATCTCCAAGATTGTCGACTTCGCCGAGCGACGAGGGGCCGGTGGTGGGTTCACTTTTATCCCGGGCTATGACATGGACATAGCCCGTGCCCTTGTCGCCGGATGTGACATTTGGCTCAACACACCGATAAGGCCGAGGGAGGCCTCAGGCACGAGCGGGCAGAAGGCGGCCCTCAACGGTGGGCTCAACTGCTCGATATTGGACGGCTGGTGGGCCGAGATGTTCGAGTCCGACAACGGTTGGGCAATCCCCGAGACAGATGACGCCGAGACACGCGATCAGGCCGAGGCCAGGGCGACTCTTTCTCTTCTCGAGGAAATCGCTCTTCTCTACCACCAACGTCCGGAGGAGTTCATTGCGAGGATCCGAAGCTCGTGGAGGACGCTAGGTCCGCGAGTCACGGCGGCGCGGATGCTCAGGGACTACGAGGAGACCGTCTACCTGACCTGACGGCGTTTGCAGTGCTCGACAGACGATCTTCAGACTGTCCGCTTCAGGATTGCCGAAACCCGCTGTCTCGTGACTCCGAACAGCTCGCCGATCTGATCCATCGTCAGTCCTTCATCATGTAAGGCCTGCGCTTGTGCGGTGCGAAGAGCGGCACCGGCTGTGCGGAGACGCTGCAAATTCTCTGTGATGAGCTCCACCACCAAGGGCTTCCCGGTCTCGTCGGCGATCTCGGCGAAGCCGAGCCCTTGTTTGCGGAGAGCGGCGATCTGCTCAGCGCGCTCGATTGCGGCCGTGCTCGCCGTGAGATTCTCCTTCAAGGCCGCGACGAGATTCTCCAGCGCAACGAGGACAGGGTCATCACTAACACCGCTCATGTCGAAATCCTACAGCAATGCATATTGCGGCAATATGAGTTGCCCAGAATATGCCGATGACCTGGCGCCAGTTGATAGCGCCAGGTCATCTCACTCAATGGGCCGTTCCCCGCGGGTCTGGGCCCCGGCCGGCCTGATAGGCCGTCACGACTGCGACTCCGACCAATGCCACGGTGACGGCGAATGGGGACCGGGTCACGACGAGGGCACCTACGCCGGCCAACAGCACGAGGCCTACGCCAAGCAGCGAAGAGCGGCTCCCTCCATTTCCGTACCTTCTCAGCCCCACGTAGGCCCCGGCAGCGGCGCCTAGGGGCGCCAGGAAGACTGCGGTGAGCGCATAGATGCCCAGGTCCGCGAGGGAGTCACCGGTTGCGAACAGGCGTCCGACGACGAAGCCAGTCAGCAGCACCATTGCATACCCGCCAGCTGCGATGCCAAGTGTCTTCAGGGCATCGATTGCGCGATATCCGCCGCTCACGGTAGGTAGACCTGCTGGAAGCCCGTCACGACGCCACCTTCGATCTCGACTGTGACCGGGAACTCTCCCGCGACGAGACCGTAGATCGTGAGCCCGTTGAAGCTACCGGTGAATGCGACTTCGAGCTGGTTGAGCTTGATCTGCTCTTCGACGATGCTGCCGCTGTCGTCGAAGACCAACACCACGATCTTGGCGTCGGGCGCTACGCCCAGCTCGAACGACTCTTTGTCCGTGTTGCGGATGTAAACGTCGTTGGGCAAGTCCTCGCCCTCTCCGATCAAGCCGTCCTCGACAGCTGCCTTCCGGGCCTCTTCGCCGGTGAGCAGGTCCGCCGGATCGATGACTATCCGGTCGCCGTCGATCTCCTTCACGTAGGCGAATGACTTGCCATCGGGCACGGGGGCTGCCTGAGGGGGCGTCGTGGTGGTATCAGGTATTGAGGTTGTGGTTGTTGGCTCCGGCGAGGGCCCAGGCTCTGCAGTCGCCGTCGTGCGCCAGGCGACAATCGCCACTGCGGCGATCACGACGGCGGCCGCGATCAGGCCGTCTCGCTTGGAGATTCTTCGGTTTGTCGAAGCTGACATGATTCTCTTTCTCTTCTTTCGTTCAGGGAGCGACCGCGCCGGAACCGCACGCCCGGGTTTCGCCCGCGCTCACCATCGATCGTTCTTGTGCCCGTCTTCGACGTCGCGATCGGGCATTTGGTTGCAGCCCTTTCCTTCGCCCTGTGAGGAGAAGCCGAGGGACATCTCCAGGGTGCGGTCAGGAGCGGGGATCCGGTCGATTGGAGGACGTCTGTGAAGCAGAGCTCTCGTCGACTCCTCCCCACCCCCATGGCTCTCGGGGGCGGGCATTTCAGGGTCTTGTCCTGTTTGGGTGAGAGGAGCGCAGCGACCTGGCCCTGAGTGAGCACTGGACGGCCGCGGCGCGCCTCCTGGCCGAGGCTTTGCGCTCTCTGTCGTCGCGTATGGCTTCGGCAACTCTGTCGGCGAGGGGGAACATCTCATTTCCTTTCCTTCTCCCCGGCATGATCGAACAGCCGCCTTGGGGTTGACATGGAAACGACTAGGAAGCGCAGTTTTGAGGCCTCATGGGAGGGGTACTCAGTGCAATCAATGAAAGGAGCCTCATGGAATGTGCACACGGAAGCTGCAGCTGTCAGGTGACCTCTGGTGACGGGTTCTGCAGTGAGGCCTGCGCCACAGATATGGGGGACGGGCCGTACTGCAGTTGCGCCCATGCGGAGTGTGAATTCAGCCCGGCGATAACGGATCCACCGTTGGACTTGGCCCTATGACAAGAGCCGGCCCGCGGGCCGGCTCGTGTTTCGTGACTTTGGCGAGGCGTTGTGGCACCTCCGCCCGATCCTCAGCTAGTGGAACTTCGGCCAGTCATCGATCCGTAAAGGACAACGACTATCGCGGCGACGCCGACCTGGATCGCGTGCTTGATCCAGTCGATTCCGTCGGTCTCGCCCACCCCCAGAGCCTGGGCGATGAACCCCCCGACTAGCGCGCCGATCGCACCCACGACGATCGTCATGCCTAGCGAGATGTTCTGCTTGCCCGGGAGCACCAACCGGGCGAGAGGCCCGATGATCAACCCGGCGAGCAGAGCACCGATGATCGTTCCCAGCACGTCTCCCACTACGTCCTCCTTGTGGACTCTGTTGCCGGCACCCTACTTGTCTCTCCGAACCCCTGCCGAATAGTCGATGGCGGCCGCCACCGCTAGCACTTGTGGACAAGATCGCGCGGTATTTTCCACACCTTTGGGTCGGTCGGCCCATAGTGCCTAGTCCGTTTGATCGGTATCTATTGATCCATGGCGGAAATTGCCCTGGGAGGCCTTCACGTTGCTGTAAAGCGGACCCGTCCCGATGTGTGCGGGCACGAGCAGACCCTGACCACCATCACCTGTGGTCTTCAACGAATCGTGTGTGAGTTGTGCGCACACGTGAGCGTGCGATATATCCGGCCTCTCGCAGGCCCAATCGACCGGCGTCGGTTCGCCAGGCAGGCGGATGTGCTGGACGATGCAAACGGGGTCGAGCATTCGGGTGCGCCGACAATGGGCCGGATCGAATTTGACGGGACCCCCTACACACCCCTGGGTGTCTTCTCTCCGCAGGAGACGTTTCAAATACGCACCCGGATCTGAGGCTCGATTCACGCCTGAGGCACTGCCCTTCGCGCGAGTCTCTCAATTGGAAGTCGCGGATCGAGCGTCCCGTACTGCATGCCGTGATCCTCGCTGAGTCTCGAGGCCGAGTATGCGTCGACAAGATCCTGGTCCTCGCTGCGGTTGGCCAGTGCTCCGGCCCAGGCCTTGGCCAGCCATTCGACGATTCTCCTCGCCGACGCCTCCGGGCTCGACGTTTCAGTGAGAGAGTCCTTGGCCTGACGCACCGCCTCGTGGACGGCCCTGTTGTCGCCTGCATCGTGGACGATGATCTCGAAGAAGGCGTCTATCGCTTCGGGCTCGCGGCGGGCGGCCCGGAGAAAGTCGAGCGCGATGACGTTTCCAGATCCTTCCCATATCGCATTGAGCGGCGACTCGCGAAACAACCTGGGAAGAATCGATTCTTCCACGTACCCGTTGCCACCGAGGCACTCCATGGCCTCCCGCACCACCGAAGTCGTTTGCTTGGTGACCCAATACTTGGCTATCGGAAGTGCCGCACGTTTGAAGGCAGCTTCGAATGAGTCGCTTTCCGATCGATCAAAGGCGGCTGCCAGTCGAATCATCATCAGAGAAGCCGTTGATGTCTCTATCTCTAGGTCGGCGAGAACATTCTGCATGAGCGGTTTGTCCAGGAGTGGGCCCCCGAACGCGTGGCGATGGTTCGCGTGCCAGGCGGCCTGAGCCAGGGCCTGTCGCATGAGCGCTGCCGATCCTGTGACGCAGTCGAGCCTCGTGCCATTGACCATCTCGATGATCGTTGGAATGCCACGGCCCTCCTCGCCGATGAGGAAGGCGGCTGTGTCCTGGAATTCGACTTCAGACGAAGCGTTCGACCGATTGCCCAACTTGTCCTTGAGACGCTGGATGTGGAATGGGTTGAGCTCGCCGTCAGGGGTCCATCGCGGCAGTAGGAAACAGGAGAGGCCGCCCGGCGCCTGGGCGAGGATGAGGAAAGCGTCGCACATCGGCGCCGATGTGAACCACTTGTGGCCGGTGATCGAGTACTCCATTTCGCCGTTGGCCGGAACCGCCCTGGTGGTGTTGGCTCGCACGTCGGACCCGCCCTGCTTCTCGGTCATTCCCATGCCGATCAGCACGCCTGTCTTGTTGTCAACGGGCTGGAACGACGAGTCGTAGCTTCGTGTCAAGATCCGCGGCACCCAGTCGGCTGAGATTTCCGGTGAGATTCGCATGGCAGGCACGGCGGAAGTCGTCATCGATATCGGGCAGAAGTGCCCCGCCTCGACCTGTGATGACATGTATAGAAGAGCTGTGCGGGCCACATGGCCCGTGCCGTTTGATCTCTCCTCCCACGGAAGGGAATGGAGGCCATTCGAGACCGCCAGTTCCAACAACTGATGCCACGACGGGTGGAACTCGACCCTGTCTACCCGACGCCCGTAGCGGTCGTGGGTCTTCAGCACCGGTTCATTGACATTGGCCAGGAAGCCCCATTCGAAGACCTCGGAGGAGCCGACCTCTTCGCCGTAGGCGACCAGTTGGTCTCGCCATCCCTTGGCGCCTTCCCTCGTCACCGCAGCATCGAGAATCGGGTCGCTCGTGTAGAGGTTGTAGCCCTCGAGGGGTGGCGGCTGGTTGAGCACTTCGTGAGTTGCGGGCATGGGGCTGATCGTAGTTTCGGCCTGCATTTGGGCTGCTCTCGACTGTATGGAGAAGTCGTCGAGCTGTAACCGCTCGGGAACTTTGTGGAAACAACGTCTGGTGAACATCACTCCGTGCTGAAAGCCACGAGCCATCGAAGTTTCGATCGTCGCCCCGGTCACCACGGTTCCTGCCAATCCTCCTCGGCAGCTTCGTGAGCGGGCGAGGCGACGATCGAGTGTTTCGGCCCACCTCTCGCGCCAGGTCGCGCAGTCGGGACCTGCTTGGCCTTGTGGCAATCGTGGTGACGGTCAGAATCGCCGGGTCAGGCCAATCGGCGCCAAGGCATCAGACCGTCGTCCAAGCGTGGTCCCCGAGGATGCGATTGGCCTCCTCAGGCCCCCAGGAGCCCCTCACGTAGCTGTAGGCAGGCTTGTCGTCGTCGAGGAGGCCCTCGACCACCCGCCACGCTTCCATCACCTCGTCTTGTCGAGCGAACAGCGTCTGGTCTCCGGTCAGAGCGTCCTCGATCAGTCGGTCATAGGGATCGCGACCCGGGAGCCGATCATGTTGAAGATGAAGCTCCACCGGCTCGCTCTCCATGGTCGGGCCTGGCGTCTTTGCCTGGAGCGACATGTTGATCTCGACCTCCGGAGTGGTTCTGAACGTGAGCCGGTTGGATCCGGGCCGCTTGTCTGTCGATGCGAAGAGCAGATGGGGCGGTCTCATGAACTCCACTACGGCCTCGGTAACCGTTGACTTCAGCCCTTTGCCGGCACGGATGATCCAGGGCACACCGGCCCACCTCCAGGAGTCGATCTCGAGCTTCACGGCGGCGTAAGTCTCCGTGTCTGAGCCCGCTTCCACTCCTGGCTCGTCGAGGTAGCCCTCGTATTGGCCTCTCACCACGTTGTCTGCGGAAAGCGAGCTGATCGCCTCGAGCACCTTCACCCTCTCATCACGGAGGGCGCTTGCCGCATCCGATACCGGCGGCTCCATGGCCAGCACGGAGAGCACCTGTAGAAGGTGGTTCTGGATCACATCTCGAATTGCGCCGACTCCGTCGTAGAACGAACCACGTCCCTCGACACCGAAGTCTTCGGCCAGCGTGATCTGGACACAATGTATGTAGTGCCGATTCCACACGGGCTCGAGCACCGTGTTCGCGAACCGGAAGACCATCAGGTTCTGGACTGCCTCTTTGCCGAGGAAGTGATCGATCCGGTAGACGCGGTCCTCCGGGTAGTGGTTGTGAACGATCTCGTTGAGTTGCTCTGCTGAGTTGGTGTCTCTTCCGAATGGCTTCTCGAGCACGACCCGGCCGCTCTCATTGAGACCTACGGAGGCGAGGCCGGTGACTACATCGTCAAAGAGGTCTGGCGGTATGGCGAGGTAAGCGACCGTGCATCGGGCATCGCCGACCTTTTCTGCGATCGACTCGAACGTGCTGCTCTCCCGATAATCGCCGGAGACATATGTGAGATTGGCGGCGAGTTTGTCAAAGACCGCATCGTCTACAGAGTCTTCACTCTCTTCGAGGGCCTCACGTGCCTTGCGGCGAAGCTCTTCGTCGTCCCACTCGCTCGATGCGACGCCGATTATCGGCATGTCGAGCTTCTCTTCTTCAGTCAGGGAATAGAGCGCAGAGAAAAGCTTCTTCTTGGCCAGGTCGCCCGATATGCCAAAGAGAATGAGGGCGTCGGCGGAGCTCTCGGTCATGAGCCGATCGTAACGGCAGTGGGGAGACAGTCGTCAGATGCGTGGCAGGCCCCTCCAGGGGCGGACGGTCTAGCGATGTCTCACGCCACGACGACAGTCTTGGCGTTGAGGAACTCCTTCATCCCAATGTCGGACAGCTCTCTCCCGTACCCGGACATCTTGATTCCGCCGAAGGGAAGCCTGGGGTCCGAAGCAACGAATGCGTTCACGAAAGCCGCGCCCGCCTCCAACCGGTTGCGAGCGATCTCCTCACCCCTTTCTATGTCATCGGTGAAGATGGCGGCACCGAGGCCGAAGTCGGAGTCGTTGGCGATGTCCACAGCCTCGTCGGCGCTTTCGGCAGTGATCACGGCTGCGACCGGGCCAAAGGTCTCTTCCCTGTAGACGGGCATGCCGTCCTTGACGCCAGTGAGGATCGTTGGTGGGTAGAACGCCCCCGGCCCCTCGGGCTTCTCGCCGCCCATGAGGAGATTCGCTCCGGCATCGACACTTGCCTGTACCTGATCGTGCAGCTCATCGCGAAGGTCCACGCGAGCCATCGGGCCCATGGTCGTGTTCTCGTCCCGGGGGTCTCCCACCACCGCCTGACCGAGCTTGGAAGCGAACAACTCCGTGAACTCCTCCACGACAGGGCTCTCCACGATGAATCGCTTCGCAGCGATACAGGACTGGCCGCCATTGATGAGACGCGACGTGGCACAGGTCGCGGCAGCCTTCTCCAGGTCGGCATCCGCCAGGACGATGTACGGGTCGGACCCTCCGAGCTCCAGCACGGTCTTCTTGAGCAGACTCCCCGCCTTGGAAGCAACTGCTCGCCCCGCAGGATCGGAACCAGTGAGGGTGGCTGCCACGATCCCCTTGTGCTCGAGGACCTCGTCGACTCTCGATGAGGGGAGGACAAGGGTGCGAAACAATCCATCCGGGAACCCGGCCTCGGTGAAGATGCGGTCGATCTCGAGCGCACACCCGGTTACATTCGAAGCGTGCTTGAGGATGCCCCCGTTGCCGGCCATCAGCGCTGGCGCGGCGAACCGATACACCTGCCATAGAGGGAAGTTCCAGGGCATGACGGCGAGCACAACGCCCAGTGGCCGATGGGCAACGTAGCTTGCCGACCTGTCCGTCTCTATTGCCTCATCGGCGAGAATGCGCTCCGCGTTCTCTGCGTAGTGGCGGCAGACCCACGCGCACTTTTCGACTTCACCGCGACCTTGTGTGACCGGTTTGCCCATTTCGTCAGCCATGAGCTCAGCGAGAGAGTCGCGTGACTTCTCCAGAAGCTCTGCAGCACGGATCATCAGAGGAGCGCGTTCGCTGACAGCGACGCCGGCCCACTCCTTTTGGAGCGCCACCGACGCATCGATGTGGCGCTTCACCTCTTCCGGGGAGTTCTCCTCGTAGCTGGCGATGACACTCTCATCGGTTGGGCTGATGGACTGGATCACGGGCGACCCTCACTCTTATAGCTCGTCATGGCACGGCGATGCTAGTGACACCAAGCGACCTCTTTGGTGGCTGTCAGCGTGATCCCGGGGCCTGTGCGAGGTCTGCAGCCGGGTATGAACCGGCAGGTTTCGGCGGCTCGGTGCGATGAATGTATTTAGGCTCCGGCTGATGGCGCATTTCCTTGGCTTCGGTGGATATGTCCCTGAGCAGATCATGACCAACGCCGACTGGGCTCAGCTCGTGGACACCAGTGACGAGTGGATCACACAACGGACCGGTATCAAGCAGCGCCGCTTCGCCGCCCCGGACGAATCGACGCTGACACTCGCAGCCAATGCCTCGCGAGTGACGCTGTCAGACGCCGGCCTCGACGCCCGGGATATAGACGAGATAATCGTCGCAACCGACACGCCGGAGCTCTACACGCCGGACACCTCCGCCCTCCTTCAAGAAGAGCTCGGTTGCCGCAACATTCCGACGTATGACCTTGGCGGAAGTGGCTGCGCCGGTTTCGTCCAGGCCCTCGATGTCGCTCGGGCGCGAATCGCATTCGAGCCACGGAAGATCCTGATCGTGGGGGTCGAGTTGATCAGTCGCATGATGGACTGGAAAGATCGGGCCACTGCCGTGCTGTTCGGTGATGGAGCAGGAGCGGTCGTCCTTGGCCCGGAGGGCTCCCGAGCCAGGCTCCTCGACGTGGTCAGCGGCACCGAGGGCCGGTACGCCGACATACTGACGCTTGCCAGCGGTGGAACCCGTAACCCGTTCAATGAGCTCACCCTCGCCTCGGGCGACTACAACCGAATCGTCATGGATGGGCGACGAGTGTTCATCGAGGCGGTGCGAAGGATGTCGGAGGCTTCGGCGCAGGTCCTCGACAAAATTGGAAAGAAGGTTGCGGACGTAGCAATGGTGATTCCTCATCAGGCGAATCTCCGGATCATCGAGGCGGTCGGCAAGAAGCTGGGCCTGTCCGACGACCAGATGTATGTCAACGTGCATGAATACGGGAACACCGGTTCGGCGACCGTGCCCTTCGCCCTCCATGAGGCGGTTCAGAAAGGGTTGATCGCCAAAGGCGATCTGGTGCTGTTGACAGCTTTCGGTGCTGGTTTCCATTGGTCTGCCGCCGCGGTCCAATTCTGACTCGAGACAAAACCCGGCCGCGCGTCGGGTAGGTGCGAGCAGTTTCTACCCTTCCTCCGTGATCTTCCGTCGAACAGCGTGGTTGCTGGCCTTGTCACTAGCCGCCTGCACATCTGGTTCCAGCGCAACCACCCCGGACGTGGTGACGTCTGACCCGCAGACCTCGTCGACCAGCACCATCAGCTCAACGTCCACTACGTCGCCGCCACAGGAAGCAGAGGACCTGCTCGCATTCGCCAGGGGAGTCCTGCTCGTGTCCGCGGAAGGGCTCGAAGAGAATGAGGGTGTCCTCTATCAGCTGATCGACGGGAACCCGGAGCCAATCACGCTCACGACGGCATCGGGTGGGGCGGTATCGATGGTTTTCAAGTTGCCGGTGAACACAGAGTTCGATTGGCTGGGCGTGGCGCCTGTGATCGACGCCCGTTCCGGTGCCGCCTTCGAAGGCTCCGTGCTTGTCGAGGGCTCGATCGACGGGCCGGGCTCCGGCTTCGTCGAGCTCGTAGAAGTCGAGGTCGGTTCTGCCGCAGATGGGTCCGGAGCAGAGCCGGCGGGAGGTGTCCCGGTCAAGTGGCTTCGTGTCACCCTGACGCCTGAAGGGTCGAGTGATCAGGGCCGGGGTCGTATCGTGTTCGCGGAGCTCATCGGCTTCGGCGTTGAAGAGCGCGGCGTGGAGACCTCGACAGCTTTCAACGGAATATGGGATCTGAGGCTTCTCGGCCGACCCGAATCGGCCGGGGAGCGACTGGAGCTCATACAAGACGGGACGCTGGTGACGGGATGCCTCGACACTCTCGAGATCCGGGCAACCGTGAACGGCGCCGTGGCCCTTGGGATCGGGCGGGAGGAGTCCTCGGGGCGCGAGGCAGCCGTGGTGCTCGTGGCCGACGAAGAAGGGACCATCTCAGCCACCGTTGCATTCGATAACGGCCGGTTCGAGACCCGTTTGGCGCATGCGCCCGCCAGAGAGACAGATCGGCAGTGCTCCCTACCGGAGAGCGAATCGGCTGTGTGCGACACGCCGCTATATGTGAACTTCGCCTACGACTCAGCCGAGATCCGGTCGGAGTCCGAGGCGGTCTTGGATGACATCTACCGGATACTCGTCCAGGTCGGAGTGGAGAGCGTGACTGTCAGAGGTCACACGTCCACCGAGGGCACAGATGAGCACAACCTCGTTCTCTCCGAGGAACGGGCACAGGCGGTTGTCTCCGAGCTGATCGAGCGGGGCTTCCCGGCGGAGGGGATCTCAGCCGTTGGCCTGGGGGAGAGCGAGCCGATCGTCTTCCCTGACGATGACGAAGCCTCTCGATCGATCAATCGGCGTGTCGAGTTGGAATGTGGATGACCTCAGCGCAGCGCCGCGCCGGCTGCATTCCAACCACACATCCCATGAGCTCCACCGCCCGGGGGTGTGTTCGCAGAGCAGGCGAATAGCCGGTCCCCCACCTTGTAGCGGCTCTTCACCTTTGGGATGAAGCGCCTCACCCCGAATGCACCTCCGCCGATATCTCCTCCGACGTAGTTGCTGTTGTATGCCTCGAAACCCGGAGCGTCCCTCGTGAATCGCTGGAGGACGGTCTCGCTGAAGCCTGGGGCGAACCGCTCGATCTGAGCCTCGATTCGAGAGGTCATGTCAACGTCCGATCCGTTGGGCACATGGCAGTAGGCCCATCCGGTCCGCTTCCCCTCCGGGGCACGAGTCGGGTCGAAGTCGGACTGCTGTGCGAACAGGACAAACGGTCGATCGGGGTGCTTGCCCTCGATGACCGCCGCCTCGGCCGCCGCAATCTCTTCGAAGGTCCCGCCGAGATGGACGGTTCCGGCCCTCGGGCTCACGTCATCGGCCCATGGCACAGGACGGTCGAGCGCGTAGTCGATCTTGAAGACGCCGGGCCCCGGCCGCCATCGTCCGTAGGAGACGATATCTGTCGGGTTCATGCGCAACCGCCCCACCACCCGGGCTTCGGGTGGGCTCAGATCCAACAGGACCGAGGCGTGGTCATAGCGATCGAGGGAGGTGACTCGCTGACCGGTGACGATTTCTCCGCCGTTCTCCGTCACGATCGCAGCAAGCGAGTCTGAGATTCGGGCCGACCCACCGCGGATGAGGGGCCAGCCCACGGCATTGCCGATCGCTCCCATGAGGAGGGCGACACCACCAGTGAACAACGAGTCGAGTTTGGCGACCGAGTGGGCCGCCAGCCCGGCGATCAGCGCTCTCGCGCCTTCTCCCTCGAACCGGGATGCCAGCGCCGCAGCGGAGCGTGCACCGTGGAGAGTCATGATCCGGTCCGCTTTGTTGATCGGATTGGGGATGATTCGCTCAGCAAGGAATTTGTCGACGATCTGGTCGAGATCGGCGACGAGGGGCGCGAAGATCCTTCGCCAAACTCGTCCATCCCTCTCGGAGAGAGACTGCGCTGTCTCGTCGACGTTGTTGAACAGTCCTGCTGCACGACCGTCGTCGAGCGGGTGAGAGGCAGCCACCGGAGGGGTGATCCAATCGACGTCGAGGCCGAGCGTCCGATAGCCGGGTGATACCACGCCAAATGGGTGGATGGCGGAGCAGGTGTCGTGCCTGAACCCTGGAAGAGTCAACTCCTCGGTTCTCGTCCCCCCGCCGATGGCAGTCTCGGCTTCGAGAACGAGAACACGGCGGCCGGCCACGGCCATCCGGGCCGCAGCAGTCAGTCCATTGGGCCCCGAGCCAACCACTACGACGTCGGGCGACTCCACCTGCCTACTCGCCTTTGAACTCGGGTGTCCTTTTCTCCATGAACGCCGAGATCGCCTCATGAAGGTCGCTAGACATCAGGTACGCGGCGTTCCATTGGGCGACATAGTCGAGGGCGTCTTCGACGGACCGCCCGGAGTTGGCTGCAAGGACGTTCTTGACACCGCCGACTGCGAGCGGAGAGTTCGCTGCTATCTCGTTGGCAAGCTCGTCCGTAGCCTTCATGAGGTCGCCGAAGTCGGGGAGAACATGGTTGACGAGGCCGATTTCAGCCGCTCGATCGGCGTCGATGTCCTTCCCGGTGAAAGCGAGCTCGGCAACATGACCTGCGCCGACGATCCCGGGGAGACGCTGCAGGGTGCCGATGTCCGCGACCAGGCTCATTCTGGTCTCCCTGATGGAGAAGACGCTGCCAGACGCGCATAGGCGGATGTCGCAGGCGGTGATCAAGTCCATTCCGGCTCCCAGGCAGTACCCGTGGACTGCCGCGATCACGGGCTTTCTCGACTCGGCGAAGACCGACGCAGTCCGTTGCATCCTCTTGATCGTGTCGTACATCTGTCGGTTCGACTGAGCCGGGGAGGACGACCCGTCAGGAGCGAATGAAGCCAGCATCTCGACGTCGATCCCAACCGTGAATGCGTCGCCTCGCCCGGCGAGGACCACAACGCGTATTGAATCGTCCGCTTCGATTTCGCTCATCGCGCGCGGGATATCGGTCCACATGTCGGCGGACATCGCATTGAGCTTCTTCGGGCGATTCAGCCATATCGTCGCGGTCCTGCCCGAGCGTTCTACCTCGATGTGCTCATAGGCTCCCATCAGGTCTCCAGATCCCTTGCGAAGCCGACGCACCGATCTATCCAATGCCTGAGCGTCTCGTCGTCGGCGATCGTCATAGCGTCCACCAGGACCCAGCCGGTCATCGGCCTACCGGTCTTCCCAAACTCGCCGACCCCGGGCTCTGCAAGAGCTTGCTCGTACTGTTCGGCTCCGACCCGCGCCATGAGTGAGTCACCGCTCACCCCGACGGCCATCTTGCCGGACGCCATAAAAGCGATCCCTCCGAACATCTTCTTTTCCTCGATGTCCGGCTTGCTCGCCAGGTGATCCCTGATCCGCTCGGCAAGGGTCTCGTCAAATGCCATCACGTCAGCTTACGGTGGAAGCGCCCGAGGGTTCGAGCGCTAACCCGACCGCCACGCTTCGCGCAACTTCGTGCGCTTTCCTGTGCGGAGTATCCCGCCTGCGTAGATGCGGCCTGCGACCCGTATTGCCAGGTAGATAGCGGCAAGGGTTATCCCGACAGACAGCAGGTATTGCCAGAACGGGATGGCGTTCAGCGACACCCGTATCGGGACCGTGAATGGGGCCGTGAAGGGGACGAACGTCGTCAGCAGGGCCACGAAGCCGTCCGCATCGTTCAGGACCGCGAACCCGGCGAAGAAACCGATCACGGAGAAGATGGTCATCGGCATCGCTGCGCTCTGAGCATCCTCCACGCGACCTACGAGTGAGCCTGCGGCACCGAAGAGCACCGAGTAGAGAAGGAACCCCAGGATGAACCAGATGATCAGGTTGATCAGGCTCTCCGGCGGTATCGAAGGGATGTCGAACTCGCCGAACACCTGGATGCCTACGAAGGCGATCAGGATCGTCCCACCGAACTGGATGAGCGCCAATGTGCCAATCCCGATGATCTTGCCTGCTAGCAACTGCCATGGTCGGATGGTCGAGATGATCACCTCTACGACGCGATTCGACTTCTCCTCGGTCACTCCGGTGAGGATCCATGTTCCGTAGAGGATGATTGCCATATAGAGCAAGAGCAGGCCGAAATAGGCCACCACCGAGGCGACATCGGTGTCGTCGTCCGATTCGACCAGGAATGTCGTCTCGAGAGACTCGGAAGTCATCGCTTCGATGACCGCCTCGGCCGGCTCACCGCTTTCGGCGATTATCGACTCGAGAGTTATCGCCCCTGCGCCCTGCTGGAGCAATCCCACCGGTCCAGTATCGGCGAACACACCGCCTTCCCGCTCAACGATCAGCTCGGTTCCGTCCACGAGTACAACGTCGACGTCTCCATCGGCAAGGGCCTCCTCGGCCTGCTCCCGGGTCGAGAACTCGACTTCTTCGATCTCGATCGAAGGTGGGGCGTCCTCCTCATCATTGGCATTCCCGAGTGCTACGGCGGTCTGAATGATCTGACGATTCCCGGATCCGACCGAGCCGATTTGGTATGTCTCGGTGTCGTCACTGAAGAAGCCCGGCAAAACGATGATGCCGATGACCAGTAGGGCAGTGATGACAGAGGTTATGAGAAATGGCTTGGAGCGCCCCCTCTCCTTGATCTCTCGGGCGGCTACGAGTCGGATCGAGTGCCAGGCCGTCACTTCACAGCCTCTCGGAACAGGTCGGTGAGCGACGGCGTGGTGTACGTGAAGTGTCGCACCTGACCGGTCCGCTGCGCCTTGGCAAAGAGCGTCCGGACATCGGTGCCCGCATCGATGACAGCCGTGTGGATGTCGCCCTGCCGACTGGTGTGACGGATCCCGTCGGTGCCGTCGAGAACCTCGTCGACGTTGCCGTCGAGCTCGATCTCCAGGTGGCGGATTGGCGCAGCGTCCTTCAGATCCTGGACCACCCCGCGTACCACGATCGATCCGTTGTTGATGATCGCCACGTCTTCGCATAAGTCCTCGACGACATCCAGCTGGTGTGATGAGAAGACGACGGCTTTTCCCTCACGTGCTTCGTTGATGAGAATCTCTGACATCGTGTCGGCGGCGATTGGGTCCAGACCCGAGAAAGGCTCGTCGAGAACAAGCAGCTCAGGATCGTGGACGAGCGCAGCCGCCAGTTGCACTCTTTGCTGATTTCCGTGTGAGAGCGTTTCCAATTGGTCCTCTGCTCGGTCGGCGAGACCAAACCTCTCGATCCATGTCGCTGCCGACTCCCGAGCCTCGCCGGCCCCCATGCCATGGAGCCGACCCATATAGGCGACCTGCTCCAGGATCTTCATGCGCGGATAGAGACCGCGCTCCTCTGGCATATATCCGAAGCGACGCCTCGATCCGGCGTCGATTGGCTCGCCGTCCCAAGTGACCGACCCTGCATCAGGCTCGACCAAGCCGAAGATCGTGCGCATAGTGGTGGTCTTGCCGGCCCCGTTGGGGCCGAGAAAGCCGAGCATGCGGCCCCTGCTCACCTCGAACGAGCAATCATCCAACGCCACCACGTCGCCAAAACGCTTGGCGAGGGAGTCAATACGAAGCATCGCCGCGCACGCTAGCCCTGCTCCTATCCGACGCGAAATCGCTCTTTGCTCAGCCCGTGGTCAGAAGTCGAGCTTCGGTCGGAAGAGCTTGTCCCACGTCCTGAGGGCAAAACGGTCGGACATGCCGGCAACGTAATCGACTGCGGCGGTGAGGGGGTCCGTTCCTGGAGCGGCAGAGCTCTCGGGCACCTCGTCGGGATGGTCCCGGTAGTAACCCACTAGATCCTGGATCACCTGTATCGCCCTTCCCTTCTGCTTCTCTGCGTAAGGGCCGAGGTATACGTGTTCGAACATGAAGTCGCGAAGCTGGTCCATCACCTCGAGGTGCCGCGGCTCCATTTCGACCCGACCGGTTCGGTGGCTTTCCTCGATGACAGCCGTGACAAGCGAATCGATCCACTCCCTGCTGGTCGATCCGAAAGTGGTGAGGGCCTGTTGGGGGATGTCGTGGTAGGTGAGGACACCTGCGCGCAACGCATCGGAGACGTCGTGGGTCAGGTAAGCGATGCGGTCGGCGAAGCGACAAATCCACCCTTCTGGGGTCTCAGGAGGCGGATCTATCTTCCATGAATGAGCGCGCACGCCGTCGAGCACTTCGTAGCTGAGGTTCTGCGGCTCGAGGATCGAGAGTGTTCGCACCCCATGCGCCGAGTGAAGCCACTCTCCTTCGACTAGTGGGGTCAGAGCATCCTCCCCGGTGTGGCCGAAGGGTGAGTGTCCGACGTCGTGGGCCAGGCAAATCGCTTCCGTGAGAGCTTCATTGAGACCGAGTGCCTTCGCCAGGGATCGACCGACCTGGGTCACATGGATGGTGTGGGTCATCCTGGTTACGAAGTGGTCACCGTCAGGGTTGAGAAAGACCTGAGTCTTGTGCTTGAGCCTCCGGAACGCCTTCGTGTGGATCACACGGTCGCGATCACGCTCGAAAGCAGTGCGAAACTCGTCAGGCTCCTCGGCTCGAGCCCTGCCCTTCGATTGTGTCGACAACGTCGCAGACGGTGCCAGAAGCTCCGCCTCCAGCTTCTCACGCTCCACTCTGTTACGACGCAGCAGACCTTCCATCTCCTGAACCTAAGCCGCGATCAGGTGTAGCGCTCGCGAAGCCGGCTGGAGATGTAGTCCATGCTGGCCACGACGATGGCGATTGCAAGCATCTGGGCGGCAGCTGCGCGGTAGTTCAGCAAGCCGATGTTCTGCTGGAGGAGGAAACCGATTCCGCCACCTCCACCGAAACCGATGATCGTCGACATACGGACGTTGATGTCCCAGCGATACATGGTGAAGGAGATATAGGGAGCGACGATCTGGGGTACGACACCGTAGACGACGGTCTGCAACCTGGTCGCGCCCGTTGCTCTGACGGCCTCGACCGGCCCGGGGTTGATGCTCTCGACCTGCTCCGAATAGAGCTTCGTCAGTGCCGCGACGGTGTGAAGCCCGAGGGCCAATGCTCCGGCGAAGGGACCCAAGCCCACCCAGATCACGAAGACGATCACCATGACGAGTGGCTCGATCGACCGGAGTGTGTTGAAGATCGTCCTCGACGTGTAATAGACGCCGAGACCGGCACCGAGTTGGCCGCGACGCACACCGATGACCCCGACGGCCGCCCCGATCAGCGCACCCACGATGGCTGGGATGACCACGGTGGTTTGAGAATTCTCGATTTGGTAGAGCCAACCGATCGCCTGGCCCACCCCAAGCGCGACCAGAGCTCCCGCCGCCGCGGTGAGAGTGACGGCAATGACGCCCCGCGCCGAAGGAGCCATGCGACCGGCCACCTGATAGCCGAGCTTGCTCCCGAGCAGGCCAAACACCACGGCACCCGCCAGAGCGGCTGCAACGCCGAAGGCGGCGGCGAGGATGTCCCCGTTTGTCGCCACGAACTCGCCGAGGAAATCGAATGCTCCGAGGTTCTCCGCAGCCCAGGCGCCTCCGATCACAGCAAAGCGCGCCAGCGTCTGGCCGGCGAGAAGGATCAACAGCCCGACCACGATTTGGGCCAGTACCCGGATCGTCCGGCTTCTTTGTTCACCTGGAAGCGGCACCGCCACACGAAGGAGACGCACCGCTGCATATGCGAGCGCGATGGTGAGGCCGCCATGCAGAAGAGCCGAGTCCGGGAGATCCTCGACCAGGGTCCGGACCGCGTTGGTGGCTATGAGGCCGACGGCGATACCTACCGGAACGCCGATGATGGCGAGACCCAGCTGTAGCGGTGGGATTCTCACATCTCTCATCAGGTTCTTGGCTGCGAAGAAGGAAAGCGGGACCGCAATGAGGGTCCCTGCCGTGGTGGCCAACAATGCCAGGAAGATCGTCTCGATGATCTTGTCGAGAGTCTCGACGGCATTCTGAGACCAACGGGGGGAGCGAACCAAGTCTCCATCTTCATCTTCAACGTAGACGGGGCTGAAGATGCTCCCGGCGTCCTGAGTGGTGACAACCCGGATCGTCTGGGCCTGATCGTCGGGCCGATTGGGGAGCCGAACCGTCACTTCGAAGGATCCGTTGGAGTCGGTTCGCAGTGTGTCGAGGCGTAGCTCGATGCCGTTGGGCGGCACGAAGAAGATCTTCACCTCTTCGTTGGCGTTCAGTCCCGATCCCATCACCACGACCTCCGACCTGGCATCGGCGCAGGTTGGGTCGACACTCACCGAGAAAGGCCCGGACACGGCCTGAGGCGTAAACCCCTCAGGGGGGCACGGCATCATGTAGTCGATATCAACGGCCGTCTCCGTCGATTCGTATGTGAGTAGATCGGGCTGGCCCAACGCCCTGATCACCCGGAAGAGCTGCTCCTGTCGTGTCTCATCGGAGATCTTGTCGAGGCTGACATCGGTGGTCTCGAAGGCGTATGCGTAGACCACGAAGGCGGCGAGCAGCCCGATCAGTATCCAGAGGGGTCTCCTCCGACCGCCCCGGCTCCGAGGCGTGTCTTCCTGGTCGATGTCCTTGCGTCGGACGTCAGCCAACTCTCTCGGCCTCCTGGCCGTAGATGTCCTTGAACATCTGGTCGTCGATTTCCGAAGGCAGCCCTTCGAATACGAGCTTGCCTTCGTTGAGCGCGATCACGCTCTGCCCGTATCGGTGGACCAGGTCGATGAAGTGAAGGCTGCAGATAACGGTGACCTTGTCTTCCCGGTTGATCGCTTCGAGATACTGCATGATCGAGTGGGCCAGAACGGGGTCGAGGCTGGCGACCGGCTCGTCGGCCAGGATCATCTCCGGGTCTTGCATCATCGCCCGGGCGATTCCCACTCTCTGCTGCTGCCCTCCGCTGAGCTCTTCCGAGCGGTTGTTCGCCTTGCCTGCGAGGCCGACCCGCTCCAGCTGTGCCATCGCCCGCTGTCGATCGGCCTTGGAGAAGCGGTTGACGATGGCAAGGGCCGGGCTGGTGTAGCCAAGACGACCTGCCAGCACATTGGTGATGACCTTGGATCGGTAGACCAGGTTGAAGTGCTGGAAGACCATCCCGATCCGTCGCCTGATCCTCCTCATGTCCTCCTGGGACGCGGCCGTTATGTCTTCTCCATGCCACGTGATGCGGCCCTCGGTCGGATCGATCAACCGATTGATGCAGCGCAGAAGGGTCGACTTGCCCGAGCCGGAGAGGCCGATGACTGCCAGGAACTGGCCGTCGGGCACTTCGAATGAGACGTCGCTGAGAGCGACGGTCCCGTCGTCATAGACCTTGGTGAGGTGCTCTACCCGGAGCATGAAAGAAATGGATGGCGCAAGGGGAGGGCGGGACCCGCCCTCCCCTCATGCGTCATTTGGCTATTCCAGGTCGTCCAGATCGATGCCGGCGAGCTCAACGACCGTCCTCAGGTCGTCGTACTCAGCATCGGTGGCCGGCTCGATTCCGGTCCAGCCGTAGAAGTCCTGGTTACCGATCGAGTCGTTCCAGGCGCAATCATCGTTGTCCTCGCACTCTGCGGCGAAGGCCAGCAAGGCTTCTTCGATTTGGGCTCGAAGGTCCGCCGGGAAGTCCGGCCCAAATGACAGGGTGTCATTGGGGATCTCCGGCGAGATCGTCAGGATCTTCACTTCCTGAACGATGTCCGGAGCCTCGGTGATGGTGCTTGCCCTTGCGTCGAGAACACGGAAGTTCTCCCCGCAGTAGAGGTCTGGATCGTCCTCGTCGGTCGGGCCACAGTCCGCTATCAGGTCATCCGGGACGTCCGGCGAGTCGCCGAAGCTCCACGGATCCCCTTCGAAGATGAGCGGCGGGCTGAAGAAGGTCGTTGCGAAGTCGGCGTCGCCGCGGAAGACGGCCAGAGCCGCGTTCCCATGACCACCGGCTTCTACGATCTCCGCTGGCTCTACGCCCGCTTCGTCGAGAAGCAGCAATGGCACCAGGTAGCCCGAGGTTGAGCCCAGGTCGGGCACCGCCCAGGTGAGCCCATCTAGGTCCTCAACACTCTCGATGCCGCTGTCACGAGGCACGAGGATCTGCGCCCAATAAACGCCATATCCAAATCGGATCGCCTTGAAGGCGACGTCCACCCCACAGAGGTTTGACGCCAGCACGTACCCGAAGCCTGGGATGAATCCCATGGTCTCCTCGGGAGCGGCGCACATCTCCTCGACGGTTGCCGCATAAGAGGTCGGTACTTTGACCTCGAAGCTGAGTCCCGTGGCCTCCTCCAGGGCCTCCTTCATGACTTCACCACCAGAGACGATCACCTGAGTGTCGACCGAGGGGACGAACAGCACCTGAATCGGACGCTCGGGCGTGCCCAACTCGGCCATTGCCTCTGTCGTCGTCGTCGTGTCCATCATCTCGGTGGTTGTGGTGTCCTCACCTTGGTCTGCAGTGGTCGTGGTCTCTTCGGTCCCATCTCCACATGCAGCGATCACCATGGCAAGGACTGCCATCAGCGCCCATAGGCGTTTTCGTTGCATATTCACTCTCTCCATCCGCTGTACTTGCGACGATGCCCGCGAATCGCCGCCGCCAACCTAGTTGCTCGGGCACATGTCATGCCAAGCCAGACACGACTTGCTGGAAATCTGCAAACCCCTCGACATCGATGGCGCCGTCGACAGGAGAGTTCCAGGGCCGGACGAATCGGCACACTGTGCGGTCGCCGCGGTGCAAGATGAGCCGGGGGAGCACGATCGGTGAGTCGTCCAGGTAGACGTCGCAGTCGACTCTCCATTTGTCCTCCAGGATGTGGACCTCGGTCGTTGGGAGCTCGTGCTTGGCCAGCCATTCGAACGTGTCGTGGACTGCGAACTCGGGCTTGGTGGTGAGGATGGCGATGTGGTGGCCTTCCGATGCGAGGTCGTGGAGCGCCTCGACCGCACCCGGAAAGGTGTCGAGATGCCAGAAGATCGACCGGCCGTCCAGGTCGGAGGCCCACCGCCAGAACTCCCCCATCGACTTGAAATGCGTGAGCTCGGTCAGACCGTTCCAACTAACCGAGTCCTCCACCTTCAGCTCGGTCCCGAACTCCTGGTTGTAGAAGGTCATCCAACCCTTGGTGAAGTCGGCCACCACGCCGTCGAGGTCTATCCCGAGTCTCAGTCCTGGCATGCCCGCAAGCCAAGCACTGAGGATGTCAGTGGAGCAAACCGCAACGAACGCCTCCGCCTAGCCGGGGCAGGTCAAGCGGCTACAGGTCATCTCGATCGACGGCCTTCGACTCCTTGTAGAAATCGATCCGATCAACCGGCATGACGACAGACGTCAACACGTTTGAAAGGTGGGCGCTGATTCGCTTCAGGTACCGGTAGAAGAGGGCGCGGGGAGCCGCTTCTCGCCCTGGCAGGTCAGAGTTGACGAACTCGACCACGTGGGTGTCATAGTGCGATGTGTCCTCGTCGATTCCCTTGATGAGGTCGTGAACTTTCTCGGTGTCCTGGTTTCGGAATGCCTCGAGGCTCTCTCTGAGAAGTGACCTGACCCTTTTCCTATGGCTTGTGAGCTCTTCCTTGTCGTTGCCAGTTGAGAGGTTGATCCCCATCTGGGCGAGATTCCAGATGTTCTTGCAGTAGTCACCTATTCGCTCGATGTCCTTGGCCACGGCCATGTAGGCCATCATCAGCCCGTGGTCGACCTCCGCGCCCCGGACCGTCCCGTGGACCAGCATTTCCCTTCGAACGGCACGCTCTGTCTTGTTGAGGTCGTGGTCGATGAGTTGCAGCTGGTCGCCTGCCTCGGTGACGTCCAATTCACCAAACACGGCCCCCGTGGCGAGCTCAAACGTGTCCTGGCAACTCGCCAGCATGGCTGTGAGCTGCTCCTCGGCCGCTTCCATCTGGTCGGCGTCGCGAAATATGGAAAACATGCCGGCTCCTTCCTTCAGGCAAGCAAGATTATTACGAGTGGCGAGAGGATGAACAGGCAGACGATGTAGACGAGCACCACACTCCGGCGTTTCACCGCGGCAGTCGCCGTCCTCGTGGCCAGGCGGAGCGGAATGCGGCGCAAGGCGGGGAACGGGTAGAAAATGAGGATCCCGAGCACGTTGAACACCACGTGTGCCAGGGCAATCGTCAATGCATCGGGGCTGTCTGCTGCGACAGACGCCAATAGGGCAGTCACCGTGGTACCGAGGTTGGCTCCAAGCGTCACGGGGAAAGCGTTGGCGAGTGTGAGAACGCCAGCGGCGACCAAGGGCACCATGATCGAGGTCGTGATGCTGGAGCTCTGAACGGCGACGGTCATGATGAGCCCGGCGATAATCGCCCCCATACCCGCCCCGCGGCTCAGGATGGAGTTGATTGCGTTCTCGATTCGCCCGGACATCACGGTCTTCATCTGGTGTGTGATCTGCCAAAGCGCGACGAATATGAGGGCCAGGCCGGTGACCAAGAGAACGGGACCAGCCAACCCAGCCGACCCCATGCCTTCGAGCAGGTCGGCGAGCCAGCCAACCGGCGCCTTGATGGCGTCTTTGATCGGGCTGGACCCCTCGACAGCAGGTAGGAGACCGTCGAAAGTCGAGGATGCCCACGAGGCGATCTTCGAGATGAGCCCAAAGATGATCTCGGCAGGTAGAAGGACGATGACGGCGAGGATGTTGAAGTAGTCGTGAACGGTGGCGGCCGCGAACGCGCGCTCGAAGTAAGCCGATTGCCTCACGTGACCGAGCGAAGCGAGGGTGTTGGTGACCGTCGTTCCGATGTTGGCCCCCATCACGATCGGCACTGCTGCCTCCACAGGTAACACGCCGGAGCCCACCAGGCCCACGATCGTCGCCGTGGTCACTGAGGAAGACTGAACGAGGACCGTGGCGAGGATGCCCGCTGCCAAGCCCGCAATCGGCGACGACACGGATGCGAAGACATCGTCGACCAAGTCTTCCCCGAGTGCGCCGATCCCCGTCTCCAGAGACTTGACGCCCACCAGGAACACGAAGAGAAAGAAGAGGGCGAGGCCGATACGGGAGACCGTTTCGGTCCACGGTGCAAAACGGCGTCGGCGCGTGCCTACGGCGTCCGGCGAAGAGCGTGGTGGCATCGAGCCGCGAGGGTAGGGGGATTCGCTACCGTTCGCCCTCTGGCGATGCCCCTATCTGTGTTCCGGATTTGGGAAATCGAATCGGCATCCGGCCTCCCAAGCCGAGCGCTGATTGCCGTGGGCCGGCATCCCTCCCTGGTCTTTCAACATCCGGCCCACATGGAGGAGATTCCACGTCATGAAGGTCGTGTTCCGGTTGGTGAAGTCATTCTCCGGACCACCTGATCCCTCGTCGAGGTATGACGGTCCCGGCCCGGCCTCACCAATCCAACCTGCGTCGGCCTGCGGGGGGATGGTGTAGCCGAGGTGCTGCAGCGAGTAGAGGATGTTCATCGAGCAATGCTTGATCCCATCTTCGTTCCCGGTGATCAGGCAGCCACCGACCCGGCCGTAGTAGGCGTATTGACCCTGCTCGTTGAGTTGGCTCGAGTTGCCGTAGAGACGCTCGATGACCTTGGTGCACACCGATGACTTCTCGCCGAGCCAGATCGGGCTGGCGAGCACGAGAATGTCGGCCGCACTTACCCTCTCGAACAGCTCAGGCCACTCGTCGGTCTCGAATCCGTGCTCTCTCATGTCTGGCCAGACCCCAGGTGCTATGTCGTGGTCGACGGCGCGAAACTGGTCGACTGACACTCCCTGCCGTCGCATGATCTCTGCCGAGATGTCTACGAGCCCCTGCGTGTGAGACATAGCGGGTGACGGCTTGAGGGTCGTGTTGATGAACAGGGCTCTCAGGTCGCTGAAGTCCCAGGTGTCTTGTTGGCACAGCTCTTCCTGCTGCGGAGTGAGGGTGGTCATGATCTCCTTCGGGTCGACCGCCCGAATCTATCAATGAGTCAGTTGACCTGCACCCAGCCGAGCACCTCGGGCAACCGCCTGCGGAGAAGACGGCTGGAGATCGCCAGTGATAGTGCGTAGAGAAGTCCACCCCAGCCCAGAGCAATGACAACGGCGATCCAGGGGGCGAGAGCCTGGCCGAAGGCGACGACAAGGACGACCGCAGACACCGGCGGCACAAGGAGCAGCCCGATTGCGAAGAACGACATCGTCTGACTGGCGATGGCGAGGCAGCCCTGCTCGGTTGATTGAGCGAAGACGTCGGTGCCCTCGCGGGGGAGACGGAGGGGTGTTATGACCGAGACGAAGTTGCCCACGGCGAGCTGGCAGCCGATCGCCGAGAGGGTGAGTGGGACGACGAGCCATACCCACGTCCAGCTGTTCACTATCAGTGCGAGGATCACGGCAAGGATCCCTGTTTCGAGGAGCAGCGCCGTCGCCACGGCGAGGTTCTTTCCCAGCAGCAGTTGTGATGGCTTGAGGGGAAGAACGAACAAGTAGCTCGCTGCGTCTCGTTCCCAGCCGAAGAGGTTCAATGCGATAGGGAGGCCGACGAAGAGGATCAGGATCGGCGCTGCAAGGGGCCCCCAATCGCGGCCCCGGATATCGAAGAAGCCGGTGGTTCCCATTATTGCCCCGGCGACGCCAAGGCCGACGAAGATCACAGTTCCCGTCCAGACCAGTCGCTGTCGGGGGTCTCGGACGTAGAAGCGGAGCTCTTTGCGAGCCAGGGTGAGGATTCGCCCCCACGGCCCCGAGGCCATCCCGGTCCGTCTCGACCGCGCCGCGGGTCTCGACCCTTCCCTTGGGGTCGTGATCATCCAGAGGACGAGCGAGCGCCACATCCAGGCGAGGACCACGAGACCGGCTACCGATGCCGCCAGATAGCCAAGAGCTGACAGTGGATCACCCGCGGCGGCTTCGATGATCGATCGCTGAGCGGCGACGGGAGGCAGGAACCACGCTTTGTCCAGGATGGTGTGATCTTGGAGCGCTGCGACAAACCCCGACTCGCCCACGAGGCGGTCGACCGACTGGTATATGAAGAAGGCCGAGCCGGCTAGCCCGAATATCAGCAGCGTGGCCAGGTCCCGACCCCGGCGGTTGCGCAGAACCGCCGACACAGCGGCGGAGACCAGTTGTGCGCCTACGACGAAGGTCACCGCCATCACTACCGAAGCCGGGAGAATCATCCACCAGCCTCCCGAGAGAAGTGAAGCGTTGGCGAAGCCAACGATGAGAAGCACCAGTGTCGAGGGAGCCACGAATGACGCGGCAGTCAGCCCGCCGATCATCTGTGTCGACGAGATGGGGAGACTGGCCATCTGCTGAGGATCTAGGTTCTCGTCGAGCGGGAAGATGATCACTGGAAGCGTCGCCCATATCAGGAAGCCGAAGAGGGCGACCCATCCGAGATACTCGATTGCGGCCCGTGCGTCAGAGGCGGCGATCCCCTCGTACACCTCGTGGTATTTGGACGCCAACCAGATCGCCGCAAGAGCCATCAGGGTGGCTGAGACGGGAAGGCCGATCTTGCGTTGGATGTCCGACCGGAATCCGTTCCAGGTGAGGCGAGCCTTGAGGCCTACGAAGTGACGTACCACGAAGTCGTCTCCGAGGTGTTCCCTCCGACCGCAGCTATGAAGGCATCTTCCACAGTGCTTGCGCCCATCTTGGTCATCAAATCGCCTGGCGTCTCCTCGATGACCAACTCCCCGGCGATCATGATTCCGATGCGGGTGCAGAGCTTCTCGACGAGGTGCATCTCGTGGGAGGAGAAGATGATGGTCGTCCCGCCCCTCGCCGCCTGCTGCAGGAGGTTGCGAATCAGTCTGGCCGAGACTGCGTCGACGCCTTCGAAGGGCTCGTCCAGAAAGAGGACAGGGGGACGGTGAATGATCGCCGCTCCCAGGGCCACCTTTTTACGCATGCCTCGGGAGTAGTCGCCTATCAGAGTCGCCTTGTCTTCTTCGAGGTCGAGTAGTGCCAGAAGCTCGTCGCGTCGTGATCGCGTCTCGTGACGCTCCAGCCCGTGCATTGCCCCTGTGAAGTCGAGGAGTTCAGCGCCGGTGAGGCGCTCATAGAGATTGAACTCTTCGGGAAGCACGCCGATGCGGGCCTTGACCTCCGTTGGTGACTTCCAGGTGTCGAATTCACCGATCCCCACGGCCCCGGCGGTCGGTCGGAGCAAGCCGACGATCGATTTGATAGTTGTGGTCTTCCCCGCGCCATTCTGTCCGAGCAGCCCGTAGAACTCACCGGGGCGTATGGCGAGGTCGACGTTGTTCACGGCGACCTTCTTGCCGAACTTCCTCACCAGGCCTTTGGCCCAGACTGCCGGCTCCGTGGGCGCAGAGTCGAGCGACTCGGGTACAAAGGCGGGTTTAGTCACGGCTCCAGTATCGACCGGTTGCGCTCATATCCGTAGGGATTCTCGCGTGTCGGGCGAGAAGCGGAGACGCCTCGGCCGATGTCACAGGAACGATGTACTGTGGACCGAAGTGGATTACCAAGCTCTGTACCGCAAATACCGGCCCCAGACCTTCGACGACGTGATAGGTCAGGCGCACGTCACAACCACGCTCGCCAGAGAGGTCGCCGAGGGCCATGTAGCCCACGCCTACCTGTTCACCGGCCCAAGGGGGACGGGGAAGACCACGACCGCGCGCATTCTGGCCAAGGCCCTCAACTGTCCCAATCGGGACGCACACGGCTCCCCGTGCAACAACTGCCCGAGCTGTGAGGCCATCACAACCGGCAACTCCTTTGACGTGATGGAGCTCGATGCTGCCTCCCACAACTCGGTCGACGACATCCGCGACATCAAGGTGAGTGTCACGACGGTGGCCTCAACGGCAGACTCGAGACGGGTATTCGTGCTCGACGAGGCCCACATGCTCTCCAAGGCGGCCGGGAATGCCCTGCTGAAAACCCTCGAAGAACCGCCCGAGAACGTTCATTTCGTCCTCGCCACAACCGAGCCATACAAGCTGCTCGACACGATCAGGTCCCGTAGCCAGCGCTTCGACTTCCACCCGATTCCGATCGAGGAGCTTGCAGGTCACCTCAGCGGGATCAGCGACCGTGAGGGCTTCGAGGTAGACCCACAGGCCCTCATCGCGATCGGCAGGCACGCTGGTGGTTCGGCCCGGGATGCCCTCTCGCTCCTCGAGCAGGTGGCAGCGCTGGGGGCAGGCAAGGTCGACTCCGATGGAGTGAGGCGTGCGCTTGGTCTCGCCGACTCGGAAGCGTTCATGAGGCTTGCTGAGGCGGTCGCCGGTGAGGACGCCAAATCGGCACTGGAGCTGGTCTCGGAGCTGGCAGCCAAGGGTGTCGACCTCAGGAGATTCGTCGCCGAGTCCATCGGCTTCTTCCGTGGGGCTTTCCTCGCCCACTACGCCCCGAATCTGGCGGAGATCGCAGATGAGCCCGAGGAGGTCTACGAGAGTTGGAGGAAGGCGGCTTCGTTCGTCAGGCCTGCGGAGGTGTTGCGCGCGGTAGATCTTCTCGGCGAGGCGCTCATTCGCCTCCGGGAGGGGAGGGAGGAGCGTTTGATGACCGAGCTGGCATTGATAAAGCTCACTCGGCCGGAGACGAGCACTGACGAAGCCGCGATGCTGGCCCGCCTCGAGCGCATGGAGCGGCGCCTCGATGCGCAAAGCAGCGGGGCCTCGCGCCCATCCTCATCGCCAACTCCCGTGGCTCCCCAGCCAAGAAGGGAGCCCTCACCCTCAGACGAGACGGCTGACTCGCAGGCTTCCGAGGAGAAAGTGGAGCCGGCGGTGGGACAAGAGTCGGGACCAGCCTCGGACCAAGGCCAGGAGGATGAGGAGCCGCTGCCGGAGTTGGACATCTCCCTAGACCAGCTGAACAACGTGTGGCCCGGTTTATTCGGCAGCCTGCGTGATGTGCTGGGGGCGCGCCGGTGGGCTTACTTTCGGGAGGCCGTCCCGGCCGCAGTCGATGGGAACACGATCATCCTCGAAGTCGCTCACGACTTCCACTATCAGTCTCTGCAATCCGACGATGCCGTCTCTGCGATCGTCGCCACCAGGGCAAGCGACCTTCTTGGGAGCCAGGTGCGGGTGCGGTTCAGGTTGAAAGATGGGGCCGGGGAGGGATCTGGCTCGGGAGACGTCGAGATCGATCTGGACGACCTGGAGGAGCGCCCGCAAGGAAGCGCGGACCCCACACAGCTGCTCGCCGCCGAGTTGGGAGCCGAGGTCGTCGACGACTGAGCTCGGGCGACCGGGTTGGCGAACATCGGGGAGTACCCTTGGATTACTCATGAACAGACAACCCGACATGCGGCAGCTGATGAAGCAAGCCCAGAAGATGCAGCAGGAGATGGCCGATGCACAGGCCAAGCTCGCTGAGCAGACGTTCGATGGCACCTCGGGTGGGGGGATGGTCAAAGCCACCGTCACCGGAGCCCAGGAGCTGGTCGAGATTGAGATCTCTCCCGACGTGGTCGACCCAGACGATGTCGAGATGCTCGAAGACCTCGTGGTTGCGGCGGTGCGTAGTGCCATGGAGGCCTCGGCGGCCGCGGCGAACGAGTCACTCGGTGGCCTGGCCGGTGGCCTCGACATGGGTGGCCTGCTGGGCTGATGTTCGAAGGCCCGGTACAGAGACTCATCGACGAGCTGGCCCGTCTTCCTGGAGTGGGACGCAAGACAGCCCAGCGCCTTGCTTTTCATTTGCTCACAGTCGAAGAGGCAGACGCACGGCGACTGTCCGTCGCCATCGCCGACATGCGGGAGCAAGTTGGCCAATGCCGTCGGTGCTTCAATGTCGCAGCCGGTGAGGAATGCGCCATTTGCCGCGATGTGAAGCGGGACGCCGACGTCGTCTGCGTCGTCGAGAGGCCGCAAGACATCGTGGTGGTCGAGCGAACCCAGGAGTTCCGCGGCCTCTACCACGTGCTCGGTGGCTCTCTGTCTCCAATCAATGGTGTTGGGCCCGACCAGCTCAGGATGGCCGAGCTCAAGAATCGCGTCGAAGGTGAGAGCATCCAAGAGCTGATTGTTGCTACCAACCCCACCGTCGAAGGCGACGCCACCGCCATGTACATCGCCAGGGAGTTCAAGCCCCTCGGGGTCCGGGTGAGCCGCCTTGCCTCGGGCCTGCCGGTGGGTGGTGACCTCGACTACGCCGATGAGATAACGCTCGGCCGTGCCCTCGCGGGCCGGATGGAGCTGTAGAGACATCCAGCCTTCCTAGGCTTAGGGGATGTCCGTCCACATTGTCTGGGACTGGAACGGGACCCTCCTCGACGACCTCGAGTTGGTGGTCAGAGCCGTATCGCGCTCAGTCGAGCGGCTTGGACACCCCCCAATCTCGCCTGACGATTACAGGGATCACTACACCAGGCCGGTCCGCCAGTTCTACGACTCGCTCTTTGGTCGCCATGTAGGCGACATGGAGTGGCTCGATCTGAACAAAACCTTCCATGAGCTGTACTACGCCGAGGTCGACGCCGCAGCCCTTGCGGCGGACGCAGTCGATGCTCTCCAGCGTGCCGCCGACCTCGGCTGGGGGCAGTCGCTTCTGTCCATGAGCACTCACGAGCATCTCGTGCCCACCGTGGAGGCTCATGGCATCGCGCACTACTTCGATCTGATAACCGGTCTCATCGAGCCCAGCGGAGACATGAAGGCATCGCACCTCAGAGCCCATCTCGCCTCCCAACACATCGACGGAAAGGCCGTTGTGGTGGTCGGCGATACCCCCGACGACCACGATGCCGCTCGATCGGTTGGTGCCCGCGCGATTCTCTATGACGGCGGTTCACATCACAGATCCGTCCTCGACGCTGTGGGCGCACCAGTCGTTGCGACGTTGCACGAAGCTCTCGACCTCATCGAGGCTGAGGTGTCGGTATGAGTAGACGCCAACGCTATGTCTCCGTCTTCCTGGCTCTCGTTGCTCTGCTGGCTTTGGGGTATGTGGTAGCCGTCGCATCTCAAAGCAGGCCCGGGGGAGTGGGAGAGGAGAGTCTCTTCGAGATCGATAGAAGATTCAACATCGACCTCGGAGGCCTGTTCGCGTGGCTGATCTTCATCCTCGCCATCGTTGGGGCAGCGCTCCTCGTGTTCGGCATCAAAGAAATGAAGCCCAAGCCGCGTGAGAAGAAGAGGAACTATCTCGGTTTGGTCCTCGCCGTGATCGTCTTCCTCCTGATATTCCAGTTCTTCCAGCCGGTTGCAGAGAATCTGCTCGACGCCGCCGGTGGTGGAGAGTCCGCCGATCCTGGAAGCGGACAAGGTGCGTCTACGCCAGGCCCGGTGGCCTGGCTGTTCTCCCTCCTCGTCGCCGCAGTGGTGGCAGCAGCCTTGACCCGGGTCGGGATGACGGTGAGGGAGTCGATTTACGACGGTCCTGAGGATCCCGCTCCGCCACGGGGAGCTGTCCCGGCGCCGAAGGCCAGCCCGACTGTCCTGCCGCTGGCGTCGGACCCAAAGTCCCGTGTATTGAGCGCCTACCACCGTTTCGAGCGGGCGGCCGCCGAACGCGGGCATGAGCGGAGGAGCAATGAGACTGCGAACCGGCATTCGAGGCGCGTGGCCACCGAGTTGGGCTTGACCGGAGGGGATCTGATAGACCTGATGAGCAGCTTCTCGAGAACGCGTTTCGGCTTCGGTCCTGTCACGGATGCCGATGCCGAGAATGCTGAAGCCGCCTCCGACCGTCTCCGGCGGGAGATGAGCCCATGATCCGCGTGGTGGCAGCGGCCATGCTCGCAGCGGCGGCCGCGGCGCTGATCCTCGTCCAGATGCAGGGCACGGCAGAGCTTGCGTTCTGGGAGATTCTCCTTCTGCTACTCGTCATCCTTCAATACCGCTCGATCCCGGACCGTGGCGATCCCCTCGAAGTTCCGCTCTTCCGGCTCCCCTCATACGAGCCAGATCGGCTTCCGCGAGCCATCGCAACATCCGAGCTCGCAGTCGTCGACGCCGCAACCGGGTATCTCAGCCCCAACCGCCGCCTCCGACCCGCGCTGATGCGAATCGCCGACCATCGTCTCGGGAGGCTTGGCGTCGAGGCTCGGTCGGCGGCGGCAGTCGAAGCGCTCGGTGAGGCAGAATGGAACTTGCTCTTTCATGAGTCTGACCAGCCGGTGGCCGTGGAAGAGCTGGAGTCGCTGGTGCGACGATTGGAGAGACTGTGACGACATCCGCCCTCGAGACGTCAACCGTGGCGGAGATCGCTGAGTCGATCCTGGATGAAGTGGAGAAGGCCGTCGTCGGCAAGCGCGCGTCGCTGCGTCTGATACTGATGGCTCTGCTCGCCAACGGCCATGTTCTCATCGAGGATCTGCCGGGCCTCGCCAAGACGCTTCTGGCCAGGTCTTTCGCCACCGTTGCGGACATGGAGTTCTCCCGGGTCCAATTCACACCTGACCTGATGCCAATGGATATCACGGGCTCGATGGTTCTGAATCCAGCTACCAGCAAGCCCGAGTTCCGGCCGGGCCCGGTATTCACGAATCTCCTGTTGGCCGACGAGATAAACAGGGCCCCAGCCAAGACCCAGGCTTCTCTCCTCGAGGCAATGCAAGAGCGACAGGTGACCGCAGATGGCGTATCGCGGCGTCTGGGCCCACCGTTCCTTGTGATTGCCACCCAGAACCCCATTGAATACGAGGGCACCTATCCGCTGCCCGAAGCTCAGGTAGACCGCTTCCTTGCGAGAGTCAGGTTGGGATATCCCGACCGCGACTCGGAGTGGACGATCCTGGAAAACAGGGCGAGACGGCGAAGCGACGAGGTCGAGCTCGATACCGTCGTAGATCGGTCCACTGTCCTGGCAATGCAGGAAGCAGTTGAATCGGTGCACGTTGCCGAGTCAGTTGGCAAGTACATCATCGATCTCGTCAGCGCCACCCGATCGTCGGGGCGGGTCAGGGTCGGCGCCAGCCCAAGAGGCTCATTGGCAGTCATGAAACTGGCCCGAGCGTCCGCTGCGTTGAGCGGGCGCGAGTTCGTCATACCAGACGACGTCCAGGACGTGGCCATCGCCGGGCTATCCCATCGGATCATCATGCGTCCCGAATACTGGGCCCAGGAGTTCACCGAAGAGAGGGTCATCGAGGAGATCCTGGAGCAGGCTGAGACTCCGCCATCGTTGCCCAACGAACTAATGCCTTGAACGCCCGATCGAGCCCCCGTCTCCGCGCCTATGTCTCGGCGGGGCTCGTTGGTCTCGCCGCCGGACTCGCGGCCGGCAGCCCGGAGCCCGTTCTGATCGGAACCGCATTCCTCGTACTGGCCCTCGTAGGGATCGTCGGTGGTCGGGTCGTACCGATGCGTGTCTCTGTGGTTGAGTGGCCGGCATCGATGGTTGAGGGGGAAAGGCGCCGGATTCTCCTTCGTTTCGAATCGGACGGCCAGGGAGGCAGGACTTACGCCGACCTGAACTTGAGCCCAGGTCTCGAGGTTGTCGAGGCCGACGGCGCCAGGGTCTTCGGCAAGTCACGTCTGATGATCTCCGAGGTCGGGTCGAGCAGGGAAGTCACCCTCGAGGTAGAGGCCCATGGCTGGGGAAGACACTCAATCGGCCCGATCGACACCTACACCGAGGCTCCCCTCGGCATGTTTGACGTTGCCAACCACTCTCCGGGAAGACAGAGTTGGGTTGTGGTTCCGGAAGAGCTTGCCTTGAGGAAGCTTCTCTCACCGTTGGAGACCAATCTGCACTCCGGCGATCTCGTCTCAAAGCAGCGGGGACAGGGTTCCGAGTTCTCCGACCTGCGCAGCTATCGGCCGGGGGACGACCCCCGAAACATCAATTGGCGGGTCTCCTCGAGATTGGAGGGCCTCTGGGTCAACGAGCGGCATCCCGAGCGCAACGGCGACGTGGTCCTCCTGGTCGATGCCCAGGTCGAATCGAACACAGGGCTCACATCGCTGGTCGATCGGGCGGTCCGACTCGCGGCCGCACTGCTGCAAGGTCATGCCCGACGCCGTCACCGGCTCGGCGTCATAACGCTGGACGGCATGTGCCGCTGGATCGGCCCGGGTGCCGGCGAGTTCCATAGACGTCGCCTCCTCGAGCAACTCCTGGGTGTCTATCCCGGACAGGTCATCTGGGATGCGGTGGAGCGGGCTGTAGTTCGTGCCGCCAAGCGGCCGGCGATGGTCATCGCCCTCACGCCCCTGCTCGACCCCAACATGGCCGGACTTCTCAATGTGCTTCGTCGGTCGGGGATAGATGTGGCAGTGGTCGAGATCGACATGGCTCACCTTCTGCCCCTTCCCGAAAGGCGCGACCGTGCCGTGGGACGTCGTGTCTGGGCGATGGAGCGAGAGCGCATTCGGGATCGATTGTCCAGTGTCGGAGTGCCGGTGGCGTTGTGGGATGAGACGGAGCCGGCCGAAGTGCCGCTTCATCAACTCGAGCTATGGAGGACGTCTTGGCGACGGCGGCTCGGCTGACGGCGGCCTTATCGGTTGCTCTCGCATCTGCGTTGGTGCTCATGTCTCATGGCACCGGCTTCGTGGACCTGATCGGTTGGGTGGCTGTGGGCTTGCTAGCCGCTGGTCTTCTGATGGGACATCGCGGTGGAGTCACGGCGATGGCCGTGGGCTATGTCGTGCGTCTCGGTTTGCAGGCTGCGCTCGACCTGCCGATCGAGCCAGAAGTCTGGCTTCAAGCCCTCGTTCTGACGTTGTCCCTGGAGGCCGCGTCGATGTCGTTCACGCTTCGAGTCCGCCCGGTTGATCCCCTGACGATCATGGTCAGGGGTGCGGCAACCGCCCTGATCGCCGCCGGACTGGTCGCAGCCATGGGGATCGTCGTCGCGGGAACCGATACGGGTGGAGTCCTCGTCCGGGTTGCCGGCGTCGCCGCGCTGGTCATTGCTGCCGGATGGGTCGTCCGCACCTGGCGCAAATCAGGGTTGGCCTGATAGGGGCAGGCGACGACTCGAGCTCAGTCGAACCAGTCTGCCGAGAACCTTCGTAGGCGTTCCGAAGCCCGAGCCTTCTTGTCGAAGCCGTCGTCGCGGAATCCGGCTGACGCCAACGTTGCCATGAGGATCCCGAGGGCAAGTGCGATCTGCCAGTACAGATCGACCGCTTCCGCCGTGGTGGCGAACGCGACCATCAGGCCCTCCTGCGGGCTGAGAGCAGATTGCTGCTGGAAGCCTGCGAGAACGTCTTCGGGCGGCGGATCGAATTCCGGTGCTGGACCGGGGAACGGCGACCCGCTCGCCGAGGTGGGTGGCCCTTCTCCGGTGTCGGCCCCACCTCCGACTACTGCCTGATCGTCGTCTGCTTGTGATGTGGTAGTCGTTGCCTGCGTTGTCGTGGTTGGGGTTTGTGGAGCGGTTGTAGTCGTCGTGGGCCGTTCCGGGCGGGTGGTGGGCGGCCCCGTGGGCGGAGGGCTGGTCGGTGGCGGGTTGGGCGGGCCCGGTGATGTGGTTGTGGTAGTGGTTGACGTCGAGGTTGTCGTGCTCGGCGGCGGAGGGGTGAAACCGGTGACCCCCAGTCCTGAGTCATAAGTCTGGATTCCGTATGCCAACAAGGCGTTTGCCTCGGAATCACCATCGACAACGATCTTGACTACGAGAGATTCGTCGGACTCATATGTGATTGTTGGCGTCTGCAGCGAGAAAGTCATCTTCTTCCACTTGAATGCGTTGGCAACCGACTTCTGGCTCGAATTGAGCAGCGCGCATGTCGAGGAGCATCTGAGAAGATGTGCGGTGACGCTCACTCCTGCCTTTTCGAAGCCCTCGGCGGCAACCCAGATCGTCAGGTTGTTCACACTGAAGGTGGATCCGGCTGCGTCGAACTCCCACTCCTGATAGAGATTCGGGTTGGTCTCTCCCGGGCCGGATCCTCCGGCCTGAATCGTGAGTCCCGGATCGTCGTTGCGGCTCGGGTCGTAATTGCCCAACGCTCCGCCTGGCAGGCTCGACATGCTCATCGAAGCAGTCGGATAGCCGTCCGCTCTGAGATAAAGAGTGTCTGGGGCAGCGCCGGCAATCCCACTCACGGGCCAAAAAGACAGGAGAAGAAGCCCTGCCAGCAACCACCCGAGCATGCGTCTCATGTCGGCACCTCTTCCAATGCAGCTGCCGATATAGCGGCCTTCACCTCGCCCAGGTAAGGACGCAAGCGAAGCTGAAAGGTGGTCCAGCCGTCAACACGCTGGTATTCGAGGTCTCCGCCCATCTCGAGTGCCAGCTCCTTCGATATGGCCAACCCGAGCCCCACGCTGCCTGCGACGAGGGCTGTTCGCCCCCGGTGAGCGAAACGCTGGAACAGTCGTTCCTCCATCTCGGTGTCGACTCCAGGCCCGTTGTCTGCGACCACCAACACCGGCCCTCTTGCCGTCTTCTTGGCGCTCACGACCACGTGATCGCCACCATGGCGGATTGCGTTAGAGATCAAGTTGTGGATGGCCTGGCGCACGCGAAGCGGATCGGCGTATGCCTCGAGGTGGGGGACCTTGACATCGATGTTCTCCCCCGTGCGGCTGTAGACGGAGACGACGGCGTCCACCTCGACAGCCAGGTCGACTCTGTCGAGAGTCGTCGTCAACGACTCAGAGTCGATTCGGGCCGCAATCAACAAATCGTTCACCATCCGTGAGAGATCGAGGGAGCTGCCATTGATCAGTTGGACCAGCTCACGGACGTTGGGGGATGCTTCCTCGTCTTCGAGGAGCAACTCGGAGAAGCCGAGGATCGAGGTGATCGGTGTCCGAAGCTCATGGGACAGCCCCGCAATGATCTCGTCTTTGGCGAGGTTCAATTCGCGCTCCTTCTCCACGAGCGTTCGCATTCGATTCTCTTTGGTGCGCAGGCGGCGGCGGAGCACGAACCAGAAGATCACGATCGCCGTAGCGGGAATGAAGAATGCGATGCTGACGAACGTGATCTGTGCGATCCGCCCCGTTGAGCGCTCCGAGTCGGCGATCGTCGCTACAAGGGCTACCTGGCGCTCGCCGAGGGTCGCTTCGAGAGCGGCATAGGAGGCTTCGACCTCAGACTGGCGGACCGTTTCGGCGGCCGAGATCTCCCGATCGTCTGCAAGGTCGACTGCTGTGGCACCGGCATCGATGAAATCGGAGACGAGCGCGGCGACTGTCTCATCCGGCGCTGGTATGGCGGCGAGGCCCTCGAGGTTGGCACGGGCTTCCTCAACGGCGGCAGCTGCCGCGGCATCGTCGTCGGAGCTGGAGAAAAACACGGCTTGAGCGACCGCCGCTCGCGTGATACCGGCAGCTCCATTCAAAGCATTCACACCGTGTAGTTCCCGGGCATTCGTGGCCACCCGGCTCGTCCCGTAGGCATCGGCTAGGAGGACGCCCACCCCGACGAGGCCGATCAAGGCGAGCGCGACCAACGCCGCGGCGACGGCGTGGTTGCGCCACATCGACCAGAATCGGTTCACTAGCTCTGAATATCGGCAATATCGCCTTGTTTCTTCAACTAAATAGACGCTGCCCGTCTTCAATCACTTGCAGACGGCGAACCCTGTATCTGGCGAGATGCCAAAACCCCTGCGTACGGGTGGTGCGTTTCCGACTTAACCCCCCCCGTTTCCTTAGGTTCTACGTCTCACATGTGAGACGGTGGGAGTTTGGTTCGGGCGAAGCGCGCCGGAGCCGCGTACTAAACGCCCTACGTATCAAATATGAGCCGTAGTACCTAAGGAACGCGGGTCAGTCGAGGGTGGTGGCCGAGATCTTCCTCAAGCGGGCCAGGTCGTGATAGGCGTCCATGTACCTGATCGAGCCGGTCTTGGAGCGCATGATCACGGAGTGGGTAACCACAGTGTCGCCGCGGAACTCGACAGAGCGAAGGTACTCACCGCCGGTCACTCCTGTGGCTGCAAAGAACACGTTGTCAGAGGCGACCATGTCGGAAGCGGTCAAGACCTGATCGAGGTCCAGGCCTTCTTCCCGAGCGTAGGCCTCCTCCGTCTCATCACGGGGCCAGAGGCGGCACTGCTGCTCGCCTCCCATGCAGAGCAGGGCGGATGCCGCCAGCACGGCTTCTGGTGAGCCACCTATGCCCATGAGGATGTCGGCTGCAGTCTCGTTTTGGGCAGTGGCGATTGCCCCCGCCACGTCACCGTCGCGGATGAGACTTATGCGTGCGCCCGCTGCCCGAACGTCGTTGATGTATTTCTCGTTGCGCGGCCTGTCCAGGATCAACACGCGGAGATCGTTCACGTCTTTCCGCTTTGCCTTCGCTACCTGCTTGAGATTGTGCTCGACCGGAGCTTCCAAATCGATGCTCCCCGCAGCCTCGGGGCCTACCGCGATCTTGTCCATGTAAACGAGTCTCCCCGGCGCATACATGGTGCCTCTTCCCTCTGCGATCGCAATGACTGCAATCGCACCAGGGATTCCTGCAGCAGTCAGTGTCGTGCCATCCACAGGATCGACTGCCACGTCGACGACCAGGCCGGAGCCCGAGCCGACCAACTCACCGTTGAACAGCATCGGTGCGCTGTCCTTCTCGCCTTCTCCGATGACAACGACGCCGTCGATATCGAGCGTTGAGAGGTGGAGACGCATGCCGTCGACCGCTGCCTGGTCGGCCGCCTCCTTGTCGCCACGTCCCAGCCAACGAGCTGCGCCCATGGCAGCCGTCTCCGTGACGCGAACGAGGTCCAGACCGAGGTTGCGTTCGACCGGCTCAGGCATCAGGCGTCGACCTTGAGAATGATGGCATCGCCTTGACCGCCGCCGCCGCAGAGAGCCGCGGCGCCAATGCCACCCCCGCGGTGGCGGAGCGCATTGATGAGGGTGACGATGAGCCTCGCTCCCGTCGCGCCGAGTGGGTGGCCGAGGGCGACGGCCCCTCCATTCACATTCACCTTGTCATCTGGAATGTCGAGCATCCTCGCCGACCAGAGCGATACAGCCGCAAACGCCTCGTTGATCTCGACCAAGTCGAGATCGGACGCCGAAAGGCCCGCCTTCTTGAGCGCGACCCCAAGCGCCTCAGCCGGGCGCTCGTGGAGGGTTGCATCGATCCCACCTATCTGACCGTAGGCCAGTATCTCCGCCAGCACTGGAGCGCCGGTGGCATCGGCAGCTTCGGGATCGGCGACAACAACGGCAGCTGCCCCATCGGAGATTTGAGAGGCGTTGCCAGCTGTGATCGTCCCCGATGAGACGAAAGCCGGCCTCAAGCCGGCGAGATTCTCAACTGTCGATCCCTGACGAAACCCTTCGTCGACCTCGACCACCACAGGTTCCCCTTTTCTCTGTGGAACCTCGACCGGGGCGATCTCCTTGGCAAAGACGCCGGAAGTCGTTGCTTCCTCGGCTCGTTGGTGGCTGCGTGCCGCCCACTCATCTTGCTCTTCTCGACCTATCCCGAGTCTCTCGTTCTTGTGGTCGGAAGACTCGCCCATGACGCAATGGTCGAAGGCGCAGAACAACCCATCATGCTGCATCACGTCGACGAGAGTCGCGTCTCCGATCCGGGCGCCCCAGCGGAGCTCATGAAGCACATGAGGAGCGTTGCTCATGCTCTCCATGCCACCCGCCAGGACGAACTTCGAGTCACCCGTCTTGATGGCCCGGTCGGCAAGACCGACCGCCGACATGCCCGACAGACACACCTTGTTGATCGTCGTGGAGGGAACCGTCATCGGCAGGCCACCTGCCACAGCCGCTTGGCGCGAGGTGATCTGGCCCTCGCCGGCCTGCAACACATGACCGAAGATGATCTCATCGAATGCTTCTGGGCCAATCGCCGACTGCTCGACGGCAGCCTTGATGGCTACACCGCCCAACTCCACCGCTCGAAGCGATGAGAGCGCACCCCCGTACTTGCCTATTGGAGTCCGGGCTATCCCGGTGATGACGCTGTTACTCATGAAACCTCCTGGTCTGATGGTAAACGACAGGGGAGAGACGGATCTTCCCGCCGCCTCGGTAACGTGGCCGGGTGAGACTGCTCAACCTGGACCACGTTGCTATTGCAGTGCGTGACCTCGACGCAGCGTTGGCTGCCTACAAGGAGCGGTACCTCGTCGACCCTGTCTACCGGGAGGTTGTCGAGCAGCAGGGGGTAGAGGAGGCGATGATTCCCGTCGGCGGCTCGTTCGTACAGCTGCTCCAGCCGCTGGGAGCCGACACCCCGGTCGGCAAATTCCTGGATCGGCATGGGGAGGGCCTTCACCACGTGGCATACGCTGTAACCGACATCGAGGCGGCGTTGTCTCATTTGAAGGAGACGGGAGCTCGCTTGATCGATGAACAGCCACGTGTGGGAGGCCGGGGGGCACGGATCGCCTTTGTTCATCCTGCGGATCTTGCCGGGACTCTCGTAGAGTTGGTGGAGCTGAGACCATGAGCGAGCCATTCGAGATAAGAGGCGGCGCCGATGAGTTCGAGGCTGCCGTGATCGCGGTCGTTCTCGACCACATTCGCGCCGAGGAGAGAGCCAGGCAGACGGGACGCAACCCCGACGGCAACCGCCTCCCCTCCTGGATTCGCGCCATCGATCCGCGTATCTATCCGGAGCATCCTCGCCCCTAGGGACTTCGGTGAGTCTGTTTCTTGCGTCGCTCTTTGGCGCGTTCCGCCACTGAAGCAGTGGTCGCAGATCAGCGACGGATGCGAACGAGGACGGTCTCGAGCTCGGGTGACCTCAGCAGACGGCTCACCAGGAGGAACACGGCCGTTGTGGTGAGAAGCCCAATCAGCGCGAGGCCCAATGTCGGTCCGACGCCGGCGCCCCATGCATCGCTGAGTCGGTCAACGAGGGGAGTGGCGGCTAGCCCACCGGCTGCTGCCGCCGCAACGCCCCGGAGGAACGAGGGGACGGTCCTCCTGACTCCACCCCAACCGGCGTCTCGTCCCCAAACCACGAGTAGCGCAAGCGCATACCCGGTCATGGTCAGCGTCGAGGCGAGGGCGAATCCGTTCACTCCCATGGCCTGATAGAGGATGAGCCACGTGGGGATTGCGAGCGCCGTCGCCACCGTGCCCACGACCACAGGAACCCACATCCGGCGCTTGGCGTAGAAGTGGCGGGCGATCAACTGGTGGAGGCCCCATGCCGGGATGGAGAAGGCGTAGATGACGAGCAGTCTGGCAACTAGCCCGGCCGAATCGCCCTCGCGGAATTCGCCGTACGAGTAAAGAAGGTCGACCAGAGGTCGCGCGGCCACAACCAGAAGCGCTGTCGCAGCCGATGCGATGAACACGGTGTTCCGGGCAGCTCTCTCCGTGGTCTCGTTGAGCTCGTCGGCTTTGCCCGAAGCCGCGAGCCGGGCCAGGAAGGGGTAGGCGGCCACACCAGCCGCTTGGGCGATCACCCCTATGGGCACCATGTTGATTTGCCGGGCGAAGGAGAGAGCTGATGCGGCACCGACCTCGAGTTGTCCAAACCACCGGACGAACTGCTCGTCGAGCACGGCGACGGACTGTCCGATCATCAGCGGGAGAGCCAGGAGGAGGTACTCACCTACGGCCGAGTCGCCCTCCACGGGAACCAGGCGGGTGCCGGTTCGTCTGGCCCCCCACCACTGCAGCCCGAAGTTCCCGATGGCCGAGCCGGCGACTGCGCCCCACAGGAAAGCCTCGGGGCTGGCATCGCCGGCTGCGAGGCCGACGAGGCCGCCACCGATGATTCCGAGGTTGTAGATCAGCGGGGCGAGTGCGGGAACGACGAACTTTCGGTGGGTGTATTGGGCTGCCATCAACACCGAGCCCATGACGAGGAAGATCTGTGCAGGGAGCACGATGCGGGTGAGTGCAACCAGACGCTCGTGGAGCTCCGGAATGGCCGGGAAGACAAGGTCGACGATTGCCGGCGCAAACACCCACATGGTGGCGGTGAGCGCGACTATTCCGATCCCAACGAAGCGGAACACGGAGGTAAAGGCGCGGTTGGCGCGCTCGAGATCGTCGTCCGCTATGTGGCGGCTGAGAATCGGTATGAGGGTGATCGTCAAGTAGGCGCCGGCCAGGAGGTAGCTGAGGAAGTCGGGAATGGCGAAGGCATGCCGATAGAGGTCACCTTCGGCGTTGACTCCGATCAAGCTGGCGAGAAGCGCCTCGCGCAGGAGCCCGAGGACCCGGGAGAGGAGGATGCCCCCGGACACGACGACCGCAGCCGTACCCATCCGGACGGGCCGGCTCATTGCCTTCGTTCCCTCAGCGCCTCCAGGAGGCTCTCGGGCACTGCCAGATCTCCGTGGCCCGATCCCAGTTCGATTCCCTGCTTGTAGGTTCCGTGGTAGTCGCTCCCACCCGAGGCGAGCAGACCGAATCTCCTCGCAAGGTCGGCGTACCCGTCACGCTCGTGCTGATGGTACGTCGAATAGTGGGCCTCGAGCCCGATGAGCCCGTAGCTCTTGAGTTCGTCGAGGATGTCTGCCATCTCCACAGCTCGGTTGATGCCGAGGGTGTGCGGGTGTGCCAGCACCGGTACGGCGCCGGACTCGATAGCGAGGCCAATGCCCTCTTCGGGCGTGAGCAGTCTTCGCTTCACATATGCCGGCGCACCGTTGGCGAGCCAGAGGTCGAAGGCGGTCTTGATGTCGGGCACGTAGCCCTTGCGCACCATGACGGCGGCGATGTGAGGCCGCCCGACCGAGCCATCGCCGGCCTCTACGAGAATCTCGTCGAGTGTGATCGGCATGCCGAGCCGCGTCAGTTCGTCGACGATGAGCTGATTCCGGCTCCCGCGCGCGTACTGCAGCTCGGCGAGTCGGTCCTGGAGAGGCCCACGTCCTGGCGACAGCCATAGGACAACGAGGTGCATGCCACCTTCGAGCCGTTGTAGCGAGAGCTCGGTGCCTGGTATCACTTCTATGCCGTCAGCGGCGGCGGTGGCCTCTTCCACCCCCTCGAGAGTGTCGTGGTCGGTCAACGCTACTGCGGTCAGGCCCCGCTCCCGGGCCCGACTGACCAGCTCGGCGGGTGTGTCTGATCCGTCTGAATAGGTGCTGTGCGAGTGGAGATCTACAGCCATTGCCAACAGATCATCGCCGATGGACCCTCAGGATCCGGTGACTTCGATGGTGACACTTTCGATGTAGACCGTCTCGAGCGGGAGACTGCTCTCCCTCGTACCGGGGCTCAATGCTGTGTCGATTTCTGTCATGCGTTCCAGCGTCTCCTGCCCGGAGATCACATGGCCGAGGAGGTTGAAGCTGGGATTGAGAATGGCGAGTTCTCTAAGCGCGATCCTGAACTGGCTGCCGGTGGTGCCTCGCCCGCGATTGGCCATGAACACGTCGCCTTCTTCATACTCGTAGTTTTCGGGCGGGTACTCATCCGAAATCGTGTAGCCAGGGCCGCCGGTCCCGTCGGCCGAAGGATCTCCGCCCTGAATGTCGAACCCCTCGAGTATGCGGTGGATCGCCTGACCGTCATAGAAGCCTTCGCGTGCCAGGAAGACGAAGGAGTTGACGGTCTCCGGATAGTCGAGATTCAGGTCGATGACAATCGGGCCGCACGAAGTCTCGATCGTGGCGACGACCTCGCTAGCGCCTTCGAGGTCTGCCTGATCCTCGGGCGCCTCGAACTGGACCACATTCTCCTCGGGTGGGGCCTCGGCGCCGCAGGCCGTCGGCTGGGACCTGAACAGCTCGTAGCCGCTCGGCAGGGCGCCGTCCCCGTCGAAGATCGCAGTCAGGGCAAAGAAGCCGACCACGAGAGCGCCGAACCCAAACGCAGTGAGCAGTCGGCGGCCCAGCTCGCGACGGGCCTCCTTCTTCTTCTCGGCTTCCTTCTTGGCAGCACGAAGCTCTTTGCGTTGTTGGCGTCGGTCAGACATCGATCGGGGACTTTAGGCGTCGCCCGCAAGGAATCATCAGGTGGTGTTCGTATTCCGGGCCCAAACGCTCCAAACTATGCGGTGTCATGCCAATCGTGGTGCAGAAGTACGGCGGCAGTTCAGTAGCGGATCCGAGCCGCATCAAGGCGGTGGCCGACCGGGTCGAAGCGGCGCGCCGTGCTGGTAACGACGTCGTGGTCGTTGTCTCTGCCATGGGCAAGACGACAGATGAGCTGATATCCCTCGCTGCCGACATCTCCGCCAATCCGCCGCCCCGTGAGATGGACATGCTCCTCACCGCCGGAGAGCGGATTTCCATGGCCCTCCTGGCGATGGCACTCGAAGTGCGTGATATCCCTGCGGTGAGCTACACCGGAAGCCAGGCTGGGATTCTCACCGACTCCGCACACGGCGGAGCGAAGATCAAGGAGATAACGGGCCACCGGGTCAGGGATTCACTGGCCGAAGGCAAAGTCGTCATCGTGGCCGGATTCCAGGGTGTCGATCCCGATTCCAAAGAAGTCACGACCCTGGGTCGAGGCGGCTCGGACGCAACTGCGGTGGCTCTGGCTGCATCTCTCGGGGCGGACGCCTGCGAGATCTACACCGATGTCGACGGAGTCTTCACCGCCGATCCGCGCATAGTCACTGAGGCCCGCAAGCTGGCCGAGATATCGTTCGACGAGATGCTCGAGATGTCGGCGTCGGGAGCAGGGGTGCTCATGTCCCGGTCGGTCGAGTTCGGGCGGAGATTCCATATACCGATCCACGTGCGATCATCAATGAACGACCAGGAGGGGACCTGGGTCAAGGAGACGACAATGGAGCAAGCCATCATCAGTGGGATCGCCCACGATCGCTCGGAAGCCAAGGTCTCGGTCAACCGGCTTCCCGACCGTCCCGGCGTTGCCGCCTCCGTCTTCACCCCACTTGCTGAAGCCGATGTGAACGTCGACATGATCGTTCAGAACGTGTCCCACGACGGCACAACAGACATCAGCTTCACAGTCCCCCGAGCACAGGTTTCCGAAGCAGAGCGGATCGCCAAGGAGGTGGCCGCCCAGGTCGGCGCCGAATCGGTGGATGTCGACCTTGGCGTGGGAAAGGTCAGCCTGGTCGGCGCAGGCATGAAGTCCCACCCGGGTATTGCCGCGAAGGCGTTCTCGGCACTTGCCGCCTCGGACATCAACATCGAGATGATCTCCACTTCGACCATCCGCATCTCCTGTGTTGTCCGCTCAGAGCATGTTGAGCGGGCGGTTCAAGCGCTGCACGATGCATTCGACCCGCCGATGATCGTCGAGGAGGTCGGAGCGTGACGGGTCGCCGGATCGCAGTTGTCGGTGCCACGGGTGCGGTGGGACGCACGATGCTCTCGATCCTCGAGGAGCGCGACTTCGACGTCTCCGAGCTTCGCGTAATGGCGTCTGCGCGGTCGGCGGGTCGCAGCCTCTCCACCAAGTGGGGTGACGTGACGATCGAGGATCTCTCCTCCGCCGATCCGAGCGACATCGACATCGCCTTGTTCAGTGCCGGGGGAGCGAGGTCGAGGGAGTATGCCCCGAGGTTCGTCGAGTCCGGCGCCGTCGTTGTCGACAATTCTTCGGCGTTCCGGATGGAAGAGGGTGTTCCTCTGGTCGTCGCAGGAGTCAACGACGCGGCGCTACAAGGCCATACCGGACTCATAGCGAATCCCAACTGCACAACGATGGCGCTGATGATGGCGGCAGGCCCTCTCCACAACCGGCTGGGACTGGTGTCGATGATCGTCAGCTCGTATCAATCTGTCTCGGGTTCTGGACAGCAGGGCGTTGATGAGCTGATGGGTCAGATCGAGGCTCTCCGCTCAGATGTGGACAGTTTGATCGACGGCACCTGGGAAGACCCTGGATCCCAGGTCTATGCGCGGCCCATCGGGTTCAACGTTCTGCCTCTCGCTGGAAACGACGTGGAGCACGGCTACACAGACGAGGAGATGAAGCTCGTCAATGAGTCGCGGAAGATCCTGTCGGCTCCTGACTTACTGGTCGAGCCCACGTGCGTGAGAGTCCCCGTCGCGGTCGGCCATGGCATCTCAGCGAACCTCCGCTTCGAGGAGGCGACAACACCGGAACACGCCACCTCGATATTGAACGAGGCGCCAGGCATCGAAGTATGGACCGACAAGGTCCCGACCGCCCTCGACTCAGCAGGTATCGATGATGTTCTCGCTGGTCGTATACGGCCCACACTCGGGGAGCCCGGGGGAATCAACCTGTGGGTCGTTGGCGACAATCTGCGGAAAGGCGCGGCTCTGAACGCTGTCCAGATCGCCGAGCTTCTCTGATCAGTCCTCGTCCGACCGGATGAGCGCCGACATCCTCTGACGGAGTCTCGGATGCGCCGTGTGCAATCCCAACTCAAGCGCGAAGTGAGCGTCGTCGGTCACGTCGAGTACGACTGACTCTCCTTCGGCGCGAATGTGGAATCCATCGGGGAGTGCCGAGATTCTCATCTCGCCTCTGCCCCAATCGGCAACTTCCTCGTCTCCGATGAGCATCTTGAGGCGGTCTCCGGTCAAATCGACGGTGACAGGAAGCGGGCCTTCCTGGTCGCCGTCTATGCGGAGTTTCGCGTCATAGACAGTCACATCCATCCCTCCATCCACAGCCCTACATACAGGATATCCGGAGTTTCAATGGGTTATAGGGAAAATCGGGGGCGGTCC